>Ga0310823_100064_pt1 | contig 188097 bp, 190 predicted proteins | sample P4_ome_3_FD_201316 | JGI IMG/M metagenome (GOLD analysis project Ga0310823, IMG submission 201316) | Sorghum-adapted microbial communities from Joint BioEnergy Institute, Emeryville, California, United States - P4_Day56_Rep3 | ecosystem: Engineered > Bioreactor > SSF (Solid state fermentation)...
GACGCCCGCGAGAAGATGCTGCGCGGCGTTGACATCCTGGCGAATGCCGTGAAGGTGACGCTGGGTCCGAAGGGCCGGAACGTGGTCCTGGACAAGTCGTTTGGGGCGCCGCGGATCACCAAGGACGGGGTGACGGTGGCCAAGGAGATCGAGCTCGCCGACAAGTTCGAGAACATGGGCGCGCAGATGGTCCGCGAGGTCGCCAGCAAGACCAACGACCTGGCCGGCGACGGCACGACGACGGCGACGGTCCTGGCGCAGGCGATCGTGCGCGAGGGCGCCAAGGCGGTGGCCGCCGGCATGAACCCGATGGACCTGAAGCGGGGCATCGACCTGGCGGTCGACGCCGTCGTCGAGGACATCAAGAAGCGCTCGAAGAAGGTGTCGACCTCCGACGAGATCGCGCAGGTCGGGACGATCTCGGCGAACGGCGAGCGCGAGATCGGCGACATGATCGCCCAGGCGATGCAGAAGGTCGGCAACGAGGGGGTGATCACGGTCGAGGAGGCCAAGGGCCTGGAGACCGAGCTCGACGTCGTCGAGGGCATGCAGTTCGACCGCGGCTACATCTCGCCCTACTTCATCACCAACGCCGAGAAGATGCAGGTCGAGCTGGAAGACCCCTACATCCTCCTGCACGAGAAGAAGCTGTCCGGCCTGCAGGCGATGCTGCCGCTGCTTGAGGCGGTGGTTCAGTCGGGGCGCCCGCTGCTGATCGTGGCGGAGGACGTCGAGGGCGAGGCGCTGGCGACGCTGGTGGTCAACAAGCTGCGCGGCGGGCTGAAGGTGGCGGCGGTCAAGGCGCCGGGCTTCGGCGACCGGCGCAAGGCGATGCTCGAGGACATGGCGATCCTGACCGGCGGCCAGGTGATCTCCGAGGACCTCGGCATCAAGCTGGAGAACGTCACCCTCGACATGCTGGGCAAGGCGAAGAAGGTGGTCATCACCAAGGAGGAGACGACCATCGTCGACGGCGCCGGCAAGAAGAAGGAGATCGAGGGCCGGTGCAACCAGATCCGGGCGCAGATCGAGGAGACGACCTCGGACTACGACCGCGAGAAGCTGCAGGAGCGTCTGGCCAAGCTGGCCGGCGGGGTGGCGGTGATCCGGGTCGGCGGCGCCACCGAGGTCGAGGTGAAGGAGAAGAAGGACCGGGTCGACGACGCCATGCACGCGACCCGGGCCGCGGTCGAGGAGGGCATCGTCGCCGGCGGCGGCGTGGCGCTCCTCTACGCCACCAAGGCCCTCGACAAGCTGCAGCCGGAGAACCGGGACCAACAGGTCGGCATTGACATCGTCCGGCGGGCGCTGCAGGCGCCGGCCCGGCAGATCGCCGAGAATGCCGGCGTCGACGGTTCGATCGTCGTCGGCAAGCTGCTGGAGTCGAAGGACACGAACTGGGGCTTCGACGCCCAGGAGGGCGAGTACAAGGACCTGGTGAAGGCGGGCATCATCGACCCGACGAAGGTGGTCCGGACCGCGCTGGAGGACGCCGCGTCGGTGGCCGGCTTGCTGATCACCACCGAGGCGATGATCGCCGAGAAGCCGGAGAAAAAGCCCGCCCCGGCGGCGCCGGGCGCCGGCATGGGCGACATGGACTTCTGATCTCGTCGAAGGACGAGAGCCGAACTGGCGGGGCCGCCCCTCGGGTGGCCCCGTTTCTTTTCGGGCGGCGTTGTCCGCCTGAGTTGCAGCGGCCGACTAACGATGCGGGGCAAAGCCGTCGGGATGTGCTTTGTGCCAGTGCCACGCCGTCCCGATGATGGTCGCCAGGTCGGCGAACCGAGGGCTTCCAGCCGAGCTCCGTTCGGATGCGGTCGGACGCCGCGACCAGGACCGCGGGGTCTCCGGGACGGCGCGGCCCGATGCGCACGGGGATGTCGATGCCCGTCACGCGGCGCGCCGTCTCGATGACCTCGCGCACAGAATGGCCCTGGCCGTTGCCGAGATTGTACCGGCAGCTCTGCGTCCGCGGGAGATCGAGGGGGCGGATTCGCCGTGGCCCTGCTGCCAGGTCGTCGAAGACGACGACCTCGTGGCCGCGGTCGAGGAGGCCCAGGACGACGTGGCTGCCGACATACCCGGTGCAGCGGTGACGAGAATCCGTTCGTACATCCGCCATCCAGTCGCAGCCTTCGGGCAATGGTAGCCTACGCGTCGCCGCGGGGAACGCGATCCATCGCCGCGGCTACCGACCCTTCGGGAACCGATGCCGGCGTCCCCTGTTCTTGAAGAACCTCTCCGCGGACGGTCCGTACGTCCTCGGGAGCGGAACGGAGGAGCGAGACATGGCGAATCTCCAGCGAATCTTGGGTACGTTGATGAGCACCGGCATGGGCGGGCGCAGCCGGCGTGGTCCCAGCTTCGGAAAGGCAGCGATGGGCGGCGGGATGCTCGGCAGTTTGTCAGGCGGCAGCATGCTCAAGGGCGCCGGGCTGGCAATGCTGGGAAAGCTCGCCTATGACGCCTACCAGCAATATCAGTCCCAGGGTGCGGCCGAAGCCCAGGGTCGAGAGACGACGGCGTTCGAGGGTGCCGATGCCGGCGTGGAGGACCGCAAGGCGCTCCTGCTTATCCGCGCGATGATCGCCGCCGCCAACGCGGACGGCCAGATCGATGCGGCTGAGCGCCGGCAGATCGCGAACAAGCTTCAGGAGGCCGGCACCGATGCGGAGGACCGCGCCTTCGTCGAGCGCGAGATGGAATCGCCGGTGGCGCTGGACGAGCTGCTGCGGCAGGTCGAGGGCGAGGAGGGCGCCGAGCAGTTCTATCTTGCCTCGGAACTCGCGATCGACGCGGATACGGACGCCGAACGGTCCTATCTCCGATACATCGCGGCTCGGCTTCGCATTCCGGAGGATCGGGTCCAGGAGCTCAACCGTCTGGCCGTATGACGCGGCCGGGGCCGTGGGACGGTTCTCGGCCGTCGGGTCGAACGCTCACCTCCGGGAGCCATAGGCGCCGTCGACGGGTGCGGACAGTTCCCGGTCCGCGGCGACGATTTCGGACATGACCGCGGCGAAGGCCGTGCGTTCGCCAAGTCTTGCATACCAGTCGGCGAGGGCAGGGTGATCGTCGAGCGAGGCCCCGCCCAAACGAAGGGCGTAGAGCACGGCCATGAACACGGAAATGTCCGCCACGGAGAACGCGCCGCAAAGGTAGGTCTTACCTACAAGTTGCCGATCGAGATCCGCGTGCTGGCTTGCAATGATCTTCTCGGCCTGTTTCGCTTTGGCTTCGTTCGCAGCCCAACGTTCCGGATCGAACGGCCTGGGCTCGGTCCGGAACATCAGGGCGCGCAACGGGACCAGCATGACCTCGTCGGCGAAGAGGTCGAAGAGGCGGCAGCGCGCCCGTTCTTCCGGTGATTTGGGGTAAAGCGGCGGATCCGGGTAGGCGTCCTCCAGATATTCCAGGATGACCGTCGAGTCGTAGAGCGCCAGGCCGCGGTCGAAGAGAACGGGAACTTCGCCCTTCGGATTCGCCGCCAGCACGTCGGGGTGCTTCGGGCTGTAGCCCTCGTCTTGGCTGAACGGCACCATAACGCGTTCGAAGGCGAGGTTCTTTTCCCGGAGGGCGATCTCCACCTTGCGAGAAAAGAGGCTGAGTGGCCCGGAATAGAGCTTCATCGATGGACCTCGACCGTCATGTCCGCCATGCCCCGTGCCGTCGGGCCTCATCCGCGGACCCGCCCTTCATCTTAGGATGCGGATTTCCCACCCGCGATCAATGGCCTCTTCGTTCGGGTTCGCAAAGACTCTTGTTCACGGGGCTCCGGTATGCCGTGATTCGCGATCCAGAGCCGCCAAGGGGAGCGCCGGATCGGCCGCCGGCCGGTCCCCCGATTGCCCGGAGGCCAGCCGATGGACCGCACCTACAACAGCCCGCTCACCCCCCTGACCCTCCTTGCCCGCACCGCGGCCGTCTTCCCGGACAAGACGGCCGTTGTTCACGGCGACCGGCGTTTCACCTATCGCGAGTTGGAGGAGCGTGTCCATCGCCTGGCGAGCGCGCTGCGCGCCTCAGGCCTCAAGCCGGGTGAAACGGTGAGCGTGCTCTCGCCGAACACGCCGATCATGCTCGAAGCGCACTTCGCCGTTCCCCTCGCCGGCGGCGTCCTGGGCGCCATCAACTTCCGTCTGTCGCCGCAGGAGATCGCCTATATCCTCGATCACTCGGAAAGCCGGTTCCTCCTCGTCGACCGCGAACTCACCGGCCTGGTTGTGCCCATCCTCGACGGCCTCGCGACGGTGCGGGAGGTCGTGGTGATCGAGGACGGCGTGCCCGGGCCGGAGATCGCCGCCACCCCTTACGACGACTTCCTCGCCCGTGCGACCGACGCCCGCGTCGAAGCGGCCCTCGAGGACGATCAGACCACCTACAGCCTCAACTACACCAGCGGCACCACCGGCAAGCCGAAGGGCGTGATGTACACGCATCGCGGAGCGCACATCCACGCGCTGGGCGAGGTCATGGAGATGGGGCTCAACCCCTACAGCGTCTATCTCTGGACGTTGCCGATGTTCCATTGCAACGGCTGGGGTTTCCCCTGGGCGGTCACGGCGGCAGGCGGGACGCATGTCTGCCTGCGCAAGGTGGACCCGCCGCTCGTCTTCGACCTCATCGGGCGCGAGAAGGTGACGCATCTCTGCGGCGCGCCCACCGTGCTGACCATGCTGGCCACGCACGAGGCGACGCGCGACCGACGGTTCCCCCACCCGCTGCGCATCGTCACCGCCGCGGCCCCGCCCGCGCCGCGGGTCATCGAGGCGATGGAGGAGAAAGGGGCGACGATTGTCCATGTCTACGGCCTGACCGAGACCTACGGGCCGCATACCGTCTGCGCCTGGAACCCGGCCTGGGACGGGCTGGGCTTCGCCGAGCGCGCCCGGCTCAAGGCCCGGCAAGGCGTTCCCTACGCCGTCTTTGGCGAGGTCCGCGTCGTCGACGACGGCATGGCCGACGTGCCGCGCGACGGCCGGACCCTCGGGCAGGTCGTCATGCGCGGCAACAACATCATGAAGGGCTATTTCAAGGATCCGGAGGCGACGGCCGCGGCGTTCCGCGGCGGCTGGTTCCACAGCGGCGATCTCGGCGTCATGCATCCGGACGGCTACATCGAGCTCAAGGATCGCAAGAAGGACATCATCATCTCGGGCGGCGAGAACATCTCAAGCATCGAGGTGGAGAACACCCTCTACCGGCATCCGGCCGTGATGGAGGTGGCGGTGGTCGCGGCGCCGGACCAGAAATGGGGCGAGGTTCCGGTCGCCTTCGTGGACGTTAAGCCCGGTGCGGCGGTCGGCGAAGCCGAACTGATCGCGTTCTGCCGCGAGCGCATCGCCGGCTTCAAATGCCCCAAACGGATTGTCTTCGGCCCGCTGCCGAAGACCGCGACCGGAAAAATCAAGAAGTTCGAGCTGCGGGCCGCGGCGGGAGCGAGCGCAGCCGCCGACGTCTAGCACCCCCCCCCGGGCGCGGCGCCGGGATCCCCAGGCGCGCCGTTGCCGCGCTTCGCGCCAGGCACTATGTTGCCGCGCCAAAGCCTTTACGATAGCCGATCTGCCGATGACGAACGACCGGGGGCTGATGGTCCCTTCGCTTGCTGTTGCGTTCTCTGCGGTGCTGTGGGGGGTGTGGTGGATGCCGCTGCGCGCCCTGGAAGCGAGCGGCCTGACCGGCGACTGGGCCAGCGCGCTGCTCTTCGGCGGTGCGACGCTGCTTCTGCTGCCCGTCGCTCTTCGGCGCCGCGACGGCTTCGGTCGGGCGGGCGGGGCACTCCTCTTCCCCGGGCTGTTGAGCGGCGCCGCGTTCAGCCTGTGGAATCATGCGCTAATCACCGGTGACGTCGTTCGCGTCTCGCTCCTGTTCTACCTGATGCCGATCTGGGCGACGGCGCTGGCCCGTCTCCTCCTCCAGGAACGGCTGCGGTCCTTGCGCGTGCTGTCGATCGCCCTCGGCCTTGTCGGCGCGGCCGTCGTACTGGGCTTCGAGGGCGGCGTGCCGCTGCCGCGCTCCGAGGGCGAGTGGGCCGGGCTGGCGTCCGGGGTCATGTTCGCTCTTGTCGCGACCCTGATCCGCAAGCGCGGCAATCTCGGCGGCTTCGAAAGGACCTTCCTGACCTTCGCCTTCGCCGCGGCGGTTTCGCTTCTGTTCGCCGTTCTGCGCGGAGCGGGCGGGGCGCCCGTGGACGCGACGGGGCCGTCCACGATGCCGCTGCTTCTCGGATGCGTGCTTTGGATCCTGCCGACCACATGGCTCCTTCTGTGGGGGGCGGGGCGTCTCGATCCGGGCTGGTTCTCTATCCTCCTCCTTCTCGAGATCGTCACCGCGGCGGTAAGCGCCGCCCTCCTGACGAGTGAGCCCTTCGGCTGGCGAGAGCTGGCCGGCTGCGTCCTCGTTCTCGGTGCGGGGTTTGTCGAGGCCTTGGACCAGATGCGCGCGGCCTCGGCAAGGGGCTTGGCCTCCTCCTGAATTGGGCGGCGCGTATCGTCATGCCGCCCGAGGCGCCGCGCCCAGGGAACCGATTCTCCTCCCGATGTCTTGAGAATGTATAGTCACCCGAGAGGAGGTCGCATCATGGCGGTTCGATCGGCGGAAGCGGAGTGGAAGGGCAATCTCGCCGAGGGCGCGGGGCGGATGAAGCTTGGCAGCGGCGCTTTCGACGGCGCGTACTCCTTCCCCTCGCGTTTCCAGGAGGCACCTGGGACGAACCCGGAAGAACTGATCGGCGCGGCGCATGCCGGCTGTTTCTCGATGGCGCTCGCGGCCGGGCTGGCGAAGGCGGGGCATGCGCCGACGCGCGTCCATACCGTCGCGCGCGTGCATCTCGACAAGGCAGGCGAGGGCTTCGCGATCACGCGCATCGACCTCGAAACCGAGGCCGAGGTTCCGGGCATCGACGACGCGACGTTCCAGCGGGAGGCGGAAGCCGCGAAGCGGAACTGCCCGGTCTCCAAGGCCCTTGCCGGTACGGAGATCGGCCTCAAGGCGGTATTGCTGTAAGACCGTCCGGCGTTTAGTCTCCTCGCCGGGGAGGATGTTGCCCCCTTGCCGCAGGAAGGGAGCGGGAGCCATGTCGCGACCGGCGATTATCGCCGTGGCCATCACGGGGAGCCAGCCGACCAAGGAGCACAACCCCGCAGTTCCGATCACGACGGCCGAACAGATCGAGAGCACGCAGGAAGCGTTCGAGGCTGGCGCGTCCCTGGTCCACATCCACGTGCGCGACGAGATGGGGCGGCCGTCCTCCGACCCCGAGCGCTACGCCGCGGTTCAGGACGGCATCCGCAAGCACTGTCCCGGCATGATCGTGCAGTTCTCGACGGGAGGTCGCGGGCGTAGCGCGGCCGAGCGCGGACTGTGCCTCGTCCACCGTCCGGACATGGCCTCGCTCGCCACCGGCTCGGTCAATTTCGCGACGATCGTCTATGAAAATCCGCCGGAGCTGATCGACGACCTCGCCCTGAAGATGCGCGAGCTCGACATCAAGCCGGAGGTCGAGATCTTCGATCTGGCGATGCTTTACAACGCGCGGGCTCTCGTCGATCGCGGGCTGCTCCGCGCGCCCGTCCACGTCCAGTTCGTCATGGGCATTCCCAATGCCCTGCCGGCGCGTGAGCGGGCACTCGATTTCCTGATCGAGGAACTGGGCGATCTACTACCGGGAGCGACCTGGACGGCCGCCGCGACCGGCCGGAACCAGCTTGTCGCGAACCACTGGGCCCTCGCCCGCGGCGGCCATGTCCGCACCGGGCTCGAGGACAACGTCTACTTCGAGCGCGGGCGGCTTGCGAAGAGCAACGCCGAACTCGTCGCGCGCGTCGCCGATCTCTGCGGCCGATACGACCGCCACCCGGCCACCCCGGAGGAGGCTCGGGCGCTGCTTGGGCTCCGTCCGACCGCTGCCGAGGGCGTCGGCGATACCGTCCGACGGACGGGCTGAACGCCGCGATGGTGCGGGCAGCGTCCGGAGCAGTTCGTCGAAATAGGCGATCGTCTGCTTCAACCCCTCTTCCAGCGGGATCGTCGGTTTCCAGTCGAGGGCACGCTGGGCCAGCGCGATATCGGGCCGACGCTGGCGCGGATCGTCGTCCGGTATGGGCCTGTAGACCAGGGGAGATCGGGAGCCCGTGAGCTCGATCACCTTTTCGGCCAGCCGCCGGATCGTAAAGGTCGCGGGATTGCCGAGGTTGACGGGTCCGGTCAGCGTGTCGGGGGCCGCCATCAGGCGAAGAAGCCCGCCGATAAGATCGTCGACGTAGCAGAACGCGCGCGTCTGGCTGCCGTCGCCGAAGATGGTGACAGGCTCGCCCTTCAGCGCCTGAACGATGAAGTTGGAGACGACTCGCCCGTCATTGGGATGCATGCGCGGGCCGTAGGTGTTGAAGATGCGGGCGACGCGCACGCGCAGGCCGTGCTGGCGGTTGTAGTCGAAAAACAGCGTCTCGGCGCAGCGCTTGCCCTCGTCGTAGCAGGCGCGCGGCCCGATCGGGTTTACGTTGCCGCGATAGTCCTCGGGCTGCGGATCGACCTGCGGGTCGCCATAGACCTCGCTCGTCGACGCCTGAAGGATCTTCGCGCGCAGGCGCTTCGCCAAGCCGAGCATGTTGATGGCGCCGTGAACGCTGGTCTTGGTCGTCTGGACCGGGTCGTGCTGGTAGTGGATCGGCGAGGCGGGGCAGGCGAGGTTGTAGATCTCGTCCACCTCCACATAGAGCGGGAAAGTGATGTCGTGGCGCAGCAGCTCGAAATGCGGATTGCCGATCAGGTGCGAGACGTTGTCCTTGGTTCCGGTGAAGAAGTTGTCGACGCACAGGACGTCGCACCCCTCGGCAAGCAGGCGCTCGCACAGATGCGAACCAAGAAACCCCGCGCCGCCTGTGACCAAGACGCGTTTCCGCAGCATCATGGCGAAAAAGCCCTTTTGGCGCCGGCAAAGGACCGGGGCGGTCTACCGGCAATACTGCCAACGAAACCGGCCGGAGCCGGGGTTATCTTTTGGGACGGGTTCAGACCCGGTTTCAAGATCTTCGAATCGGTTAACACCGATTGATCAAAGACGTTCCCGAATACCACCTTCGCCGCCGCCGCGCGGACCGGGGCAGCCAACCGGCTTGATTTGACCGCCCGGTTTCTCTATTTCCCCGTCACAAGCGCTCGTGAGGACGACCTCGCAATTTCCGCGCATTTGAAACGGGGACGACCCCTTCGCTAGACGGAGATGGGAAATGGCTTGGTTCGTCCTGATCATGGCCGGACTGTTCGAGGTCGGCTGGGCCGTCGGGCTGAAATATACGGACGGGTTCACCCGTCTCGGTCCGACTCTCGTCACCCTCGCCGCCATGGCCCTCAGCGTTGCGCTGCTTGGGCTGGCGCTGAAGAGCCTGCCTCTCGGGACCGCCTACGCGGTCTGGACCGGCATCGGGACCGTCGGCACCGCCATCCTCGGCATGCTGCTGTTCCATGAACCGGCCGAGGCCGCGCGTCTCGTCTGCATTGGGCTGATCGTCGCGGGGATTATCGGGCTGAAGCTCATCACGCCCGGTTGACGCGGGCCGGCGAATGCCTTCAAAGGATTTTTCCCTCGAACGGCAATTGCGGAGACGTCTTTAGACGTCTCCCCTTGGGCATAGAGTCCAAGCCCTTGTAATTCCATCAATCAAAAAATGGTTAATGCTCGCCTAACCACGTTAGGCGAGCCTTTCTGCGCCCTGTGCCCCCACAATTTGGGCACAATTGGGCGCGTTTTGCTGTGTTGACTTCCATCGGAGGTTGCCTGTATGTAGCGCATATGAGACAACTAGACGTGTCGGAGGCGGAGAACAGTTGTAGAACATAATGGAGCTTACTGGACCGAATGAAAAGGGGAAACACCAGGGTCGCCGTCCCCATGGACAAGATCACAGAAGAGTACCGAGTGTCTGTCCGCCTTCTCCGCAATGCCGGCCACCACTTTGCGGCCGACACCCTCGAAGAACTCGCGGATCGCATGGAAGAGCAAGAAGCAGCCCGAAGGGCCATGGTTTCGAGTGAGCAAGCTCATGACTGACACCATCCACCTCCCCGACCTGACCAGGCGGCGCGGGAAGCGCCTGTCGCCCCAGACCATCGCGCTGGCACGCACCATGCGCAAGAGAGGGAAGACCTACCATCGGATCGCCGAGTCGCTGGGAATCTGCTACTCGACCGCTTTCCGTCACACTTATGACGTGAAGGGGAAACGCGCCCGAGCCAAGAAGGGCGAGGGCATGCAGAAGGGCAAGACGCACACCGGGCTGTGGGTCCGCAAGGAGGACCACCTGTTCCTGAAGGAGCGCGCCTTGGCCGAAGGCACGACGCTCTCCAACGCCTTGGCGTCGTTGATTGAGCGCGACAAGGCGCGCGAGGAGGAGCTGCGCCAAGCGCACAATGAGATCGAGGAACTTCATGAGAAGTTGCGCGCCCTGCGCAGCATAAACACCGCCTTGGCGACCGAGGTCAGGGTGAGGCCCCAGCCGAAGCGTCGGGGCGTTCTTAGCCGACTGTTCGGGTAGTTCCGCGGAAGCGTTGAAGCGTTGGCGGGGCGCCCGGAGGCGCCCCGTCGTCTTCCGTGGGGTGCCCGTGGCACGCAAGCAGAAACTGAGCAACGACCCCCTCATCAGCAAATTGCGGGAAATCCGCTTGCGGAAGGGGTGGCGCATCCGCGACCTAGCCAAGCGGTCGGGGTGGCCGGAAAGAAGCATCATCGCATGGGAGGCGGGCGAGCGTGATCCGGCAGCGACCGCGCTGCGCGACGTCTTCGAGGCGATGGGCGCGAAGCTGACGGTGGAGGAGCCACCGGAATGAATTGGGCAGACGAAGACCTGGACCCAGTTCTCGGAAACCTGGGCCAACGATGGTGCGATATCCGCAACCTAACGAGGTACTCCACCATCTTCGGTATCGAGGTGGCTCAGATGGGGCGCGTGGAGGTCGAACGCATCGCCGACGCCCTGGAGAGTTGTTGGGTCGCATTGCATGTCCTGACAGAGCGGATCGCTCAGGTGCAGCAAGAGGCTGAGCGCTGGAAGCGCGAGGCCGAGGAGCAACGTAAGGCGGCGGAAGAGGCCAAGCTGGCGCTTGACGTGGCGCTCAAAAGCCTGGAGGCGGTGTCGTGACCAAGTACTACGGCTACAACTACGACAGCGTCTTCGTCGGCTTGCCGCTTGAGGCGGACACAGCGACGGTAGTCAAGCCGGAAGAACCGCCCACTACGGTGGCCAAGGCGGGCGCCGAATACCTGAGTATCCGCGACCTCAACGGACTTGCCGAGGCCATCGAGGATATCGCGAGGCGCGTCAAAGCTCTTGAACTCAATAACCTCGCGAACGCCATAGAGGACATCGCGAGCCGCGTCGAGGCCCTCGAGAAGGAATTGGCGGCCGCCAAGAAGAACGAAGCCGACGCCCGTCTGGCGCTCGATCTGATGAACCAGCAGCTCGGCAAGGAGCACGAGCGGGCGGAGGCGGAGAAGAGGCGGGCAGACGAGGCGGAGCGGAAGGCCAATGAGCTGGAGAAGGCCGCCGAGATCGTGGCCGCCGACCACATGACATCGCCAGACGTGACGGTCGTCGACGCGCTCAAGGCCAAGGCCGAAGCGTATCGACGGCAAAAGGAAGTGGAAGAGCTGAAACAGCGCCTTTTCAGGGATTTCATGGAGTCCATGAGGGCGCGGGAGCGCATGATGATCGTCGGGCCAAAGGTCGAAGAGACGATACGCAAGGTCGTGAGCAAGGAGAAGCCGCCCCGCAGCGAGCGGCCGAAGCTAGGCCGCGACGAAGTGGAAGCGAAGCACAGGGGTGCGAACCCCAAGAAGTGGAGCGTGTGATGCCAGGCGATTTGAACATCCAGAACGAGCCATGCAACTGCCCGCCAGACCAGTGCGCCATGTTCTGCGACCCGCCGGCTGAATGCGTCAATAGACTGGATGGGGAGGTGATCGTACAGACCTGTCCGGTCTGCGCCCCGAGTCAGACGTGGCATCAAAATGACGAGTGCTTGCGGTGCAGGTCAGAGAGGAGCCGCGCGGAGGGGTGTAGCAGTGGAGAGCTTTCGCGACGTGATGGTTTGGGCCGCATTGCTTCTCGCGGCGCTGATGCTTCTGGCGGCGGTGCTGTGATGGACTGGCGCGAGAGACTGGCGCGGGTGCTGTGGGAATTTGACCGCGCGGACATGCCCGAGAGCAGCATAGTTCACAGTATAGACCCGCTGGATGAGGGCTGGGGCTATTTGGAGCAGGCCGACGCCATCCTCTCCGCGATCGACGCGGCGGGGTGCGAGATAAAGTCAAGGTAAGAAACCAGACAGCCTGGCACAGACGGGGCGCCCTTGCGGCGCCCCGTTTTCTTTGGGTACTGTGGCATATATGTGGCAGGCAAGTCGTTCGGTTTTATTCTCAAGCAGACGGGGACTGGAGGGAAAGGTTAATGCTTGGGCGTATATACGAGGGGCTGCGGCTCATCTTGTATCTTCTTACCCCAGACACGCCGAAGGCGCGCGGGGACAGGGCGAAGCTCTTGGCCAAGATGATAATAGAGGCGTTGCGGGTGCGAGGGATCAGCATGGCGGCGTCGAGGCAAGAGGACGATCTGGAGGAAGTGTTAACGGGGGTCTTGTGCCGGTGCGGCGTGCCGGGGCGGCTGTGGAAGTATCCGACGGAAGCGCCGCAGATGGAGAAGGAGGGCTGTCCGCATCTGGAGACGGACAGCACGATGGACTTCGACCCGAAGTCGATCCTGGGGAAGTCCGGGCAGGCGACGTACAAGTGGTCCTGTCTGGCGTGCGGCTCGGAGAAGGTGTGGATTGGGCCAGCGCCGAAGTCGCTGCTGCGGGAGGCGGCGGAGTGAGGATGCGGGCGCACCACCAGCGGAGCTGGTCGTCGGTCAGGGTGTGGCGCATGATGTTGACGGCGGCGCAGACCAGACGGATGTTCGAGAGTTCGTAGGGGCGGCTGCTGTCGATGCGGTCGACCGAGGCGTTGGTGGGGACCCAGCCCTCGCCGTGGCGGTGTGTCATGGGCACGCCGCTGAGGGCGCACAAGCCGTTTTGAGAGTCCCACAGGCGCGCAAGATCATCGGGGGTAGGAAGGGGCAGGTCGGCGGGCCATCGCGCGTCCTGCGCCTTCCTGGCGGCCCTGCGGGCCATCGCGCGGGCAAGGCTGCGAAGGTAGTTCGGGAGTGAGTTCATGCGGCGCGCCGAGTGGCGCGCCTTGCAGGGTTTGCAGTATCCGTAGGGGAGGCCGGCCAGTCCTTTTCGTTCGGCGTCGCGTCCCTTGCGGACGTTGAAGTCAGTTAGAGGTCGAAGTCGTTTGCAGGCCGGACAGCGTCGCTGTCCGTCTGGCATGCGTCAGTCTTCGAGTTTTCCTCGAACGCATTCGTGGCGATAGGCTTCCGAGAGGAACTCGAGGGCGCCCATACCGCGGAAGACGTCGTCGCGGATGCTGCCGTTGATCCAGGTGCGAATGCCGCCCTGGGAGATGGCCACGGCCGCGAAGCCGGTGACGTCTCCGCTCTTTGCGCGGCGCAGCAGGTGCTTGGCACCGTCAATGACTTCCTTGGAGGGGCACGGTTGCACCTCACGTATGTTCGTGACGCGCTTGCGTTTGAGCTTGTTCATGCGGCGTCCTTGCGTTGGGGCAGCTCGCCGAGGATGGCTAGGCGAGTGCGCAGAAGTTCGACAAAGTTCGAGAGGCGCATCACGACGAGGGAGTCCTCGACCGGCATGCGGTTGCGGCGGGTCACGACGACAGGCACGTCTGGCGAGCCGGTGCCGGTCCTCCCGCGCTCGGCCTGCTCGAGGGCCTCGTAGGGGCGGAAGCGCTCGGTGCGCTTGGCTTCGACCCAGACGCCGGGCAGGCCAATGAGGTCGGCGGAGCCACCGCCCGAGAAGGTGCGGCCGCCGCCTGAGAGGGGCGCGCGGCGCACGCGCTCGCACCCGTCGAAGAGCGTCTGGTTGAGGTAGTCGGCCAGGGCGCGCTCGTAGGAGTCGCCCTTGGACTTCGGGGATTTCAGGCGTGGCACTGATCTTCCTGATTTCGATTGCCGGCCGCCGGCCCCAAGGCCGGGCGGCCGGTTTCCTGAGCCGTTTCCCCCTGGCAGCAGTCGACGATGACCGACTTGCAGCGCGGGCATTGGTAGTGGCCGTGGACGTATTCGAGGATGACCTGCGTCTGGCAGCGCGGGCACTGCCACTCGATGGTGATGGTCATGTGACTTACTCTGTCGCTTCCCGAGTTGGCCCCGGAGGCGCGTTGGCCATTTGCAAGCCAACGCCGGCGACAACGATGCAGGCCGTCTGGCGGTCGGGGATGAGGAGGGCGGTCCAGGAGCCGGTGGACGGGTTCGCGGTGACGACGAGAAGGTTGCCGACGTTGGTGACGCCGCGGATGACGGGACGCTCCCCGAACTCGTTGGCCAGCGAGGAGGCCACACCGGCGGCCGGGAAGCAGACGGCCTCGACCGTGCGGAACTCGACGCCGGGCGGCTCCTGGGCCGAGACGGCCGAGGCGATCATGAGGGCGATGGCCGAGACTACGAAGGCCAGCACGATGTAGGTGACGGGGCGCTCCTTGTAGCGGTTCCAGAGGGACCGGACATACGCCTTCATGGGGTTCTCCTTGGCGGGTGGGGACTGTTTGATCCTCCGCGTCTTGAGACGGCGGGTCGTCCCGGTCGGGCCGCCAGCGTGAGCAGACCCGGCGCGGCGCCCGCGGCCGCGCACAGAAGGAAGACGCCCAGCAGTTTGGCCGCCTCTGCCCAGCCACTGCGGAACAGGGCCACGAGGATGATCCCGGCCGCCAGCGCCGAGAGGAGCGCTATGAGGCGGACGAGGAACGCGATCGCGTTGTCGTTAGTCACGGCGCGACTTCCTGCTTCTGCGCCACGCCTCGGTCGGCTCCACGGAGCACAGGCGGAACGAGACTTCGGCCGCGAGCCACCAGCCGAGCGCGGGCAGCCACATGCCGGCCTTGAGCGCGAGTGAGATGGGCACGGCGTAGAAGAGACACATGATCGTCATTCCGCGGTACAGGTCGCGCAGGTAGGCTTCGCGTTCGGTCATGTCTTCCTGCATGTCAGTAGTCCGGGTAATAGGGCCAGGTCGGCTCGCCTCGGCGCTTCAGGCACGCGATGGCGAGCTGGAACCGAAGGCTGCCAAATTGGTTTCCGGAGCCGGGGCACGGCGCCCTTGCCGCCCATCGCTCGATGAGGCCATCTCGGTGGCGCTCGATGAGCCGGTCGATGAGGCGGTCGATAGGATTGTGCCGACTGCGTCTGCTGAGCCGGTCGAGGAGTCGGTCGAGGAACCATTCGAGCACGCGCGTTACTCCTCCCACGTCACGGCCACCTTCACGGCGCGGTCGCCGCGCTTGCGGCAGGTGGCCCAGAGCTTGCGGGTGATGTCGTCTGGCGGGGTCTTGGGGAAGCCTGGCCAGAAGTAGCGGACGTGGTTCTGGATGGCACCACGTCTGGTCAGGGACTGGCCGGTGTAGAGGCCATGCCTGCCGACGATGGCCCAGCGGATTTCGCTGCGCCATCTACCACTCGTCTTCGGACGCTTCATGGAAGCCTCGCTTGCGGCGGCAGGCGGTACAGAAGTACCACCACTTTGGTCTGGTTTCCGTGGAGCCGCAGCCCATGCAGGGGCGGTTCCACTTCTGAACGTTGGCGTCGCGCCGGAGCTGGTACTTTGCGCCAGGGAAGTCGGCCAGGCCGTGGCGCATCAGGATTCGTTTCAGGGTGTCGAGGCAGCAGCCCAAGCGGGCGGCCATCTCGGGCAGCGGGCGCTTCTCGGCGATAGCGTTGCGCAGCCAGTCGAGGTCCTCCGGCGAAACGCGGATGCGTTTCGGCATGAGGCACTCGCTTGTGGAGAAGACGCTCCGCCCGGCCGAGGCCCTCAAGGCCGAAGGCCGGGCCTTGATTGGCCGGATGTGGCCAATCCTTCACGAAGGGGTTGACAGCCTTCCGGCCGCTCCCCCCTATAACCCCCCTTAGAACTTCATGAAGTTCATGAAGTTGATCGCTCGCCCCCCTCTGTTGGGGGGCTCGCTGAAGATCATGAAGTTTTGAACAGTTGAACATATAAGGCGCGCGTGTCATGCGGCGCCTCCCAGCGCCGCCCAATCGAGCTGGCGCCTTCCCACTCCCCACTTCATCGCTTCCCGCGCCATCGCGTGGGCCTTGCGCACTTCCAGCTTGAGGATCTTCTCGTCGTCTCGGACGCGCATGTAGGTCTCGGCGTCGAGCGGCCCCTTGTCGAAGTTGCACTTGCGGCAGGCGGCCACGAGATTGCGGCGGTCCCAGGTGCCGCCGAGCCATTGCGGCAGCTTGTGGTCGAGCGTCGGCGTGCGGCCGCACTTGCCGAACGAGCGCCCGCAGTAGAAGCAGACGCCACCCTGCGCCTTGACGAGTTCCGCGGTGAGGCGCCGCTTGGCCTTCGGGCTCATGACGCCTCCCCGATCCCGAGCCACGCGCGGATCGTGCGGCTCGGCACCTTCCACTCGTTCGCGATCTCCAGGACCGTGCGGCCAGCGGCCCACATGCCGCGCGCGCCGTTCCGCGGCGACGGGTTCGACACCACGAACTGGCGGCCGTCGTCGTCTTCGGCGATGCCGATCTTGGCCGTGACGTGGTTCTCCGTCTGGCTCCGCAGCTTGCCGTAGGGGACTTCCCACGCCGTCAGCAGGCGGGCCGTCGAGCCGGTCCTGCTCGCCTTCGCCTCGGCCAGCGCTCGGAGCTTGGCCACCGTCTCGACGTCGCACTTCCCCCTTCTTTCCTCGGCCATGGCCTCGTTGTCGAAGAGCTGCGTCACGCGCATCTGCGTCTCGACGTTCGAGAGCTGGTTCGAGCTGCCGGCCTCGCGGCCGAGTCCGTGCTCGTTCGGCTTGTTCGCGTGGTGGACCACGACGACGCTGATGCCGGCGTTGCGCAGGTCGAGCAAAAGGCGGTTGACCGGCGCCCAGGCGGCGGCGTCGTTCTCCTCGAGGCCCATGAAGGCGGTGCGGATCGTGTCGATGACGACGATGTCCGGCTGCACGGCGGCGATCCACGCCGCCAGGCGCTGCTTGCCTTCGTCGGTGTTGAGGTTGATGTCGCCGCCGTTCTCCGGGGCGATGAGCGACGGCGCCCAGATCGCGAAGTTCTGGCCGGGGTCGCCGTAGGCTTCGGTCAGCGTCTTGACGCGCGAGGCGATCGTGGCCGCGCCGTTCTCGAAGTCGAAGTACAGGACCTTCCAGGGGCGCGTGATCTCGTAGATGTTGGCGAAGCTACGGCCCAGGGCGGCGTGCCAGAGCACGTTCTGGAGGAACAGGCTCTTGCCGCCGCCGGTCCAGCCGTAGACCATCGTGATCGAGCCGCGCGTCATCCACGGGTCGATCAGGAAGCAGCGCGAGCGCAGAGCCGCCTCGATGATCTCGACGTCCGAGGGGTAGACCGGACGCAAGACGCCGGCGCTTTCGGGCGCCGGTGCGGGCTGGGTCTCGACCTTCGGCTTCTTGCGAGAGCCGTCGGCCTCGTAGTCGTCGGGATGGTTGGCCCGGTCCATGGTCAGGACGGAGCGGGCCGTGGCCTCGATCTCGCTCTGCTCCAGGGGCTCGGCGAAGAACGCTTCCTGGAAGGCGTCGGCAGCGATCAGAAGCTCTTCCTGATCGTCGACTCCCTGGCGGACCAGCTCGCCCAGGTACTGCGTGAGCGCGTTGTTGCGCCCGTCGCCGTCGTTGAACTTCCTGCCCAGACGCTCGACGCGCTTGGCCATCCGGTCCCAGACGGGGAGGAAGTCGTCTGGGTTCGGCAGGCCAACGCCCGAGAGATCCAGCGACTCGAAACTGAACTCTCCGGCGGGGATGTCCGTGACGTCCTTGAGACTGGGCTTGCCGCGCCAGACGGGGCAGTCGTCCCAGTCCAGGTAAGTCGGCTCCCACTCGTACTTGTGGTCGCCCTTCTCGGCGTTGCGCGAGATTGAGGGCGGAATGATGACGTACCCGCCGTCGCCGCGGAAGTCGAGGTGCGGGATTTCGTATAGCCCGTATCCTCGGACGGCGTTGTGCGCCACGTTCTTGAAGCGCTCGCCGTTGCGCGGGTGAGCGAAGTAGTAGTGCCGGCCGCGCCGCGTGCGAACCGAGAACGGGCTGGTCAAGCCGTTGGCCTCGCACCAGGCCACGGCCTCCGGCGTGTCGGCATCGACGACGACGACGCCGCTGAGGGCGCCGGTGGCGACGGCGAGGTTGAAGCCGGACCAGGCGGCGAACCAGGCGTCGACCTCTTCGTGTGTTGGCAATCTGCTTTGATAGACCTTCCAGTCGATCAGGGGCTTCTTCGTGATGGGGCTGATCGGAATGACCGACCAGCCCCGCTCGATGTACTCGATGGCCGCGTTGTAGAGTTCGCGGTCGTGTTGTTCTTGCGGTGACGTCGCTGTCATTTGTCCTTGTCTTGTGGGTTAGGACACGACTTCCTCGAAGTAGTCGTCCAGATCCAGGTGCGGGGCCGCGGCCTTAAGCCGCTCCAGCACCCCGACGCTGAAGCGTCCGGTCTTGATCCAGCGGTAGGGCGCCGTCCGTGGCGCCCCGGTGGCGTCAGAGGCGGCCTTGGCGCCCCCGACGTCCTCAATGAGGCGTCGCACATTCAACTTTCGTTGCATGCTGGCTCCCCTGCCGGTTGAAGGGTTGTCTCGTATGTTATACGGCCGAGGGCCTTGCTTTTCCAAGGAATCGGCCTCAATCGGCCGAATGCGGCGGTGCGGCGGGGTTGTTTCCGAGTCTCGTCGGCAATACAACGTTCGATGTTTTCGGAAGTCGGGCCGATCGAGGCCGACACCATCGCAGGAGAGTCATGAGCAAGTTCGATGAATGGGAGGCGGCAGAGGCGCCGCCCGAGAAGTCGAGCCGACTGGAAGAACTCGCCAAAGACTACCTCCGCCTCAAAGAGCAGGCGGAGATCATCAAGACAAAGCTGGACGTCGTTTCCGCCGAGATCGCCTCGCACACGCCCGAGGAGCCCGGCGAGTTCAGCTTGCGCGCCGGCAAGAAGGTGATTGTCGTCAAGCGGTCCGAGAAGTGGACCTGGGACAGCGAGGCGCTTGAGGCGCTGTACGGCGGACGCGCGCTGCCCGAGTACGTGAAGCGCAAGCTGTCCGTGGCCCGCAAGGACTACGACCGTCTGGACGCGGACGTGCAAGCGGAGCTGAACAAGGCGCTCACCCGCTCGCCTAGCGCGCCTCGCATCAGCGTGGTGGAGGTGGCATGACGTTCAAGCCCATGTCCACCGCCGACCTGGAGGCCGACGGCCCTATCAAAACCCTCCTCTACGCGCACCACGGGTTCGGCAAGACCACGCAGGCCGTCCACTACAAGCGCCGCTATGGCCCCGGCTTCGTAATCTCTGGCGAGGCGGGCCTGCGCTCCATCATGCACGAGAAGATCGACTACCTGCCGTTCAGCTCGTGGGATGGGCCGCACGACCCGGCCAACGGCATCTACTCGTTCAAGGGCATCTGCCAAATCATCAACGGCCCCGAGTTCAGGCACGCCGGCTACAAGTGGATCATGCTGGACAGCCTCACCGAGGCGTCCGACCGGCTTCTCGAAGAGCTGGAGGAGAAGCACCGCGGCTCCAAGAACGGCTTCCTGTTGTGGCAGGAGTACGCGAGCCAGATGCTCGGCGCCTGCAAGTGGGTGCGCGACCTGCCCTACCACGTTCTCGTCACGGCGCTGGCCAAGGAAGAGAACGACGACAACGGCGGCACGGACTACTGGCCCATGGTCAAGGGCAACGCCGTCGGCAAGCAGCTTCCCGGCATCTTCGACAACGTTCTGTGCGGCGTTCGCGTGACGTCAGGCGATCGCACGACGCCGAAGGTCGACCGCTACGTCATCACCGACGAGGTCCGCGGCTGGCACGGCAAGGTTCGCGATCCTCGCCGGCGCCTCAAGCCGGTCGAGCGGTTCGGCGATCACGTCGACATCACCGAGCTGTTCGAGCGCATGTCCATGCCGGACAGCGAGCACGAGAAGTACTTGAAGGCCATCCAAGCGGCTGCCGCCGCCACGAAAACCTCAGCAGCTTGATTAGGAGTGTCCAATGAGCTGGTCCTTTCGCGACCTCAATCTGACCGGAGTCGAAGTCCAGACGGGCGGCAGCCTCAAGCCGGGGCGGTACGTCTGCCGCGTGAGCGACCCGAAGATCAAGGAGACGCGCAACGGCGGCAGGCAGGTCGAGGTTCGCCTGACCGACATCAACGGCTCCGGCTCCGTGCGCGATTTCATCAGCGTCTACGTGCCGGGCAACACGGAGAACGCCCAGACGGCCCAGCGCATTGGGCGCGAGCGCCTGAAGTCGCTCCTCGTATTCGGAGGCCATCCGAACCCGGACGAGCCGGGTGACATCAAGACGCTCGACGGCCTGATCGTCGGCGTCAACGTCGAGCAGAGCGAGGACTACGAGAAGGACGGCGTCATGCGCAAGGGCGGCGGCCGCCCGGTCAAGCGCGGCGCCGCGTACTTCGATCCGGCCGAGCTTGGCTACAAGCGCGAGGCCGCGCCGTCCTACTCGTATGACGGCGAGGACGAGATCGACGACTCGATCCCGTTCTGAGCCCTCGTGCTCGACGTTCCCGCCATCGAGATCGACAGGGCCTACGAGGCCGATCCGCCGGACTGGCTGAGCAGGACGATCAGCGCCGGCGTGATCGGCCATCCCTGCGAAGCGTTCCTGGCCTACACGCTGCGCAGCTTCCCGGAGGTTCCGGTCCCGCCGCGCGTCAAGCGGGTCTTCAAGGTCGGTCACGTCATCGAGCGTCTTGTCATCGAGGACCTGCGCAAGGCCGGCTACAACGTTTGGGACAAGGACGGGCTCACCGGGAAGCAGTTCACGTACCTGGCCTATGGCGGGCACGTCAAGGCGAAGGCCGACGGCCTGATCGAGATGCGGGACGGCAAGACGCGCCTGCTCGAGATCAAGTCGATGAACAACGCGAACTGGAGCAAGTTCGCCAAGTTCGGCGTGAGGGTGTCGCACCCACGCTACTACTGGCAGGCGCAGCTTGAGATGGGGCTGGCCTGCATCCACGAGCTGCTGCTGGTGGCCTACAACAAGGACACGAGCAGCTACCACTCGGAGATCGTCAAGTTCGACGCCTTCGACTATGCGGCGGCGAACGTGAAGATCGAGACGGTCCTCGGCAACCGCGCCCGCAAGGTGGCGACGAGCGAGGCGGACTGGCGCTGCAAGGAGTGCTCCAAGCGCGACGTCTGCTGGGGCGGCCGGCTCCCCGAGCCGGCCTGCCACAACTGTGCGCACGCCGTCCCGAACCTGAGCGGTGGATGGCACTGCGGCAAGCACAACCGCGAAGCGACCGCGGTGTGCGGAGAGTACGAAGTCTACAGACCCCTACCAAGAGAGTGATGCAAACGAAGACGATCTACCTGTGCGGCCCCATCGAGGGGCGGACGTATGAAGGCGCCGTCGCGTGGCGGAAAGAGTTCGCGCGAGCGATGCCGCCCCACATCCCCTGCCTGTCCCCAATGAGGGGCAAGGAGTACCTGGCCGACTTGCCGACGATGCCGTTCACGGCCGACACGCTCATGAGCAACCAGCGCGCGATCGTGGAGCGCGACCGCTACGACACGATGCGCTGCGACCTGATGGTGGCCAACCTGCTGGGCGCCGATCGCCGCTCGATCGGCTCGATGATCGAGTTCGGCTGGGCCGACGCCAGACGCATTCCGATCGTCACGATCATGGAGCCGGGCAACGTGCATGACCATCCGTTCGTGCGCGAGCTGTCCGGATGGGTGGTGGGGGATCTCGAATCGGCCATTCATGTGGTTCGGAAGATCCTTGGGTGACGCCATGCAAACTCTGACCGGGGCACAGGTAGCTTGGCTTGCCATGGCCGATGTCGACGGCCGCCTGCCGATGCACCGCCCAGACGGGCGGTGCGTCTATGCGTCGACGATCCGGGCGTGCGAGCGGGCGGGCGCGATCAAGCGGAGTTTTCTGGAAGTTCTCCGCAACGGCGTCTGGCGGCGGGAAACGGTCTACGTCATCACCGACAAGGGCAAAAGGTTGCGTGATGGACGAGAGGGAGAGGAGGTCGTTCGGATGGCTGGGACAGCCGCCGACGGAGGTTTTTCGGGCTCCGCGCTGGCTGTTCGAGCGCTGGCTGAAGCTGGCGAAGGAGGCCGAGCGCGTGGCCATGATGCGCTTCAGCAGCCGCAAGGTTGAGCTGGCCAAGCGTGTCGAGGCCAGGCGGGGCGAGATCATTGCGATGGCCCGTGAGATAGTCAGGAAGTACGATGAGCAAAGCAGTCAGTGAGACGCCACGCGCCCTCATCGAGGAGATCGAGCGTCTGTCGCTGGAGCGCAACAAGGCCGCGCACCAGCATCAGTTGAAGGCCGACGAAATCGCGAGCATCCGCGAACGGCTCAGTGAGCCGGGTGTCGGAGACGGCGAGCGCAAGAGCGCGCTCGCCAAGATCCGGCACCTCAAGGGAGAGTCCGCAGAGCTGTGGCACCAGATCGAAAATCTGGACGCGCGCATCATGTCCGCGCGCCTGCGCTACCAGGTGGCCATGGCGGAAAACCACGAAGTCATTGTCGATGCGAGGCCGTGGTGAACGACCCCAGCAAGCCGCTCGAAAACATTGCGCCGGAGAGAGTCGGCGCGGAGCCGGACAACCGCATCGGCGCGCAGTCGCCGTGGGAGTTCGCGCCGCCGGTCGGGCCGCTGGACGAGCTGAAGCGCCTGGCTTCCGACCCGCACCTTGACCCCAAACTCAATCCCAAGCACGACTGCGGGCGGAGGAAGCAGCCGTTCCGGCACATTCCACCCATTGCCCTGGCCTACGAGGGTCGGGTGATGGCGCACGGCGCAGACAAGTACGGCGGGTATAACTGGGGTGTGGCGGGCGTGGTGGCCAGCGTCTACTACGACGCCATCCTGCGCCATCTGTTCGCCTGGTACACGGGCGAAGACATCGACCCGGAAAGCGGCCAGCCGCACCTGGCCCACATTCGCGCTTGCGCCGGCATTCTCATCGACTGCGCCGAGCGCGGGATCATGGAAGACGACCGCCCCATCGGTAAGACGACGAAGGTGGCCTGAGTGTTAGCGGCAGATCTCCCGCCAAGTCTCGTTGTGGGCGTAGATCTGCCTCGCCGTCTCGTCGGTGAGGACGTCCGCTCGGCTCACGTAGATCGGTTTGGCGAGGGCGCAGTACTCGCTAGTCGCGGGACCAGCGTTCGAGCAGGAGCTTAGCAGCAGCGCCATCAGGGGCGCGGCGCACAGCGTTCTCCACTTCATCGCGCTTTCTCACGTTCTTGAGGGTCTGCTCCAGGCGGTCGACGCGCTCCGCGTTGCGCCCCGCCGACCGGGCGCCGAGCAGGACGAGCAAGACGGCGAGCGCGACGGCCGCCCACTTCAGGGCGGTGAGCCCGAATCTCTGGGCGAGGCTCCAGAGGAACGTCATCGCAGACCCTTCCGGCGGTCGTCCAGACGCGCCCACAGCATGACGCCGAAGCCGATGAGCGTGACGGCGAGGAAGGCGTACTTGGCGATCTCCAGGTACGGCATGATCTGAACGAGCTGATCCTGGACGACCCGAAGGTCTTCGAGGACTTCGGCGGCCACGACCGCGCCCGTGGCGCCGATGCCGATCTTGCCGCCGCGCACCGTGCGCGTCTTGCCGAGGTCGCGGACCGGCGGCTCGATGCCGGCGAGGACGAGGCCGGCGTCGATCTGCGCGTCGGTGTAGGGCTGCTGGCCGTTCTCGTGCAGGATGATCGCCTTTACCAGACGCTTCATCGTCTCGTAGTCGTAGACGTCGATCGTGTCTGTCGACCCGATCTCCAGAAGCTTCGAGACGTGCGACACGTAGGACGCGGTGTCGTTCTCCGGGGCCGGCGCCCAGCGCTCGATGATCTCTTGAATCGTGTCGATGCGCGATCCGTCTTTGGCCCGCCGCTTGTCCTGGTAGGTGATGAGGACGCGGGCGATGGCCCGGATTCCCCACTTCGGCTCCTTGAACACGACGAAGCGCGGGTCGCTCCGCGTCTCGTCGGTGCCCTGCCAGATGACACCCGGCACATTCTCAATGTTGCCGGGGTTGTTGTTCCTAATGCCGCGCGTCATCAGAAGCCCCCTCCGAAGCCACTGTCGAAACCGCCCTCAAAGCCTCTTCCGAACCCGCCACCACCGCCGCCTCGCTGCGCCTCTCCGGCGATAAGGTCCGTGGCGCCCTCACGGAAGGCGCGGATGCCACCGGCGACGGGCACGCGCAGTGCCGTCTCGCGCACGGCCGTGCGCAGCTTGGCGTTGCTGTCTTCGTCGCGGATCAGGGAGGTGACGCCGGCGGCCACGTTGAAGGCGCTTGCGGCGGTGCCGACGGTCGGGCCGAACAGGTAGCCCATCGTCCGCTGGAAGCCGAAGCTGCCGTTGTCGAGCATGGAGGCCGTGTTGTAGAGCAGCTCGGCCACCATGCCGAGGCCGCCCAGGGCCATGAAGCTCTCGACGTACCAGCCGAGGAACGTGTCGACGTCGCCGTGCAGACGGACGTCGTAGCCCATGGCCTCGGCGATCTGGCTCAGGCTGCGCTCGCGCAGGTCGAACGAGCGCTCGTCCTCGCCGCCGCGGGCCTGCACGACGTCCTTGATGGCCATCTGCGCCGCGCCGAGGCCGGCGCCGATCGACGCCATGTAGAGCAGCGGCGCGACGTTGCCGCGCCCGGCTTCTTTCAGCACGTCCTTGGCCAGGCGCCCCATCATGAGCGGGAAGCTCTTGAGCTGGAACGCGACCGAGCCCCAGGGCGTCTGCGCCCAGAGCGGGATGTCGTTCGGGTTCGGCGCGAAGATGGTCTCGTTGGCGAACTTGATGATCGCCGCGCGAACCTTCGGGTCGTTGCGCAGGACGTTGATGTCGTCGAGGTTGGGCGCGCCGGGCCGGCCGTAGTGCTCGAGACCGTACCGTTCGAGGAAGCGTCTGGCCATTCGATGGGCGCGGTTGGCCACGGGCACGCCGTTGACGATGCGCGGCTGGTTCTGGAGCATGCGACGGGCTTCGGTCTTGAACGCCTCGAAGGCGACCAGGCCGGCGATCTCGCGCTGCGTCTGGGTCCAGCCGGCCAGCATCGTCGCGTTGAAGAAGGCGTTGGAGAACCGCCCGCCAGCGTTGCCGTAGAGGGTGGCGAGCTGCTGGTGGACGATGTTCTCGACGCCGACGCCGACGTTGCGGATGGCCGCCCGGTAGTCCGGGTCCGTCCCCCACTTTCGCAGGCCGGAGAGCCACGCCTTCATGTTGCCGCTGCGGATCAGTGGCAGGGCCACGTCTGGCACGCTGGTGAGCGTGGTGAAGCCGAGCAGCGTCACGCTGTTGAAGTTGCGCAGGAACTTGCTGGCCTTGAGCGAGCCCTCGAAGAACGGTCCGGTGTCGATCGGCTTGCGCTGGAGCGTGCGGAACAGACCGTCCATGAACTTCAGCTCTTGATTGGCCATGCCGCGCGGGCGGCCGCCGAAGTCGGCGAGCGCGTTCACGATGGCGTCGACGCGGCGCTCGTAGGTCGGCGTCTGGTAGGGCTGAAGCGACATCAGGTAGCGCTTGGCCCCCGCCTTGTCGCCGGCCTGAACCATGTCGAGGGCCGTCTGGGCCGCCTCGCCCACGACGTTGAAGTCGAGCGGCACCATCAGGTTCTTGCGCAGCGAGACGACCTCGACGCCCTCGTCGGTCACGACGCGGCGATCGACGTTGAGGATCTTGCGCGTGGACAGCAGCTCGCGCACCGCCGGCAGGCCGTAGGCGGCCACCGCCTTGTAGTCGTGGAAGGCATGGTTGTTGACGCCCCACTGCTGGTTGAACTGGATGCGTCTGGTGCTGCCGTCGAAGTACTTCGCCAGAAGCCCCTGGAGGTCGCTGACCAGGAACGGCTCAAGGGCGTCCAGGTCCTCCCGGAAGTCCGGAAGGTGGAGCTTTATCATGCGGTTGTAGTCGACGTGGTCGCTCGTCGGCGAGGCCGTCTCGGCCTTTGGCGGGATGTAGACGCCCTCGTCGTCGAGCAGCCTCTGGAGGACGCGGTCGGCGCGGCCGAGCGCGTCCTCGCGGCCGATCGGGCTGCGGGCCGGGTCGAGGCGGGACTCGCGCTGGAAGTAGTCGGCCAGCTTGGCGCGGAACTCGTCGGTGTTGCGGCGGATCGCCTCGACGTCCCAGACCTGCGGGAAGTAGTTCAGGATGTTCCCGATCTCGACGCCGGCGTCGCGCAGACGCCCCAGCTCCTCGCGGAAGAGGGTGGAGATGCGATCGTAGATGCGGCGCTCGTCGGCGCTAAGGTTGCTCGGGTCGCCGCGCCGCATGGCCTTGACGATGCGGGTGAAGCTCTCCGGCTGGCTGACCTGCCCCCAGAACTTCAGGCTGTGCCGCCAGCGGTTGACGGCGCCGGCGCCGGGCAGCTTGTTGAGCATCTCGAAGACGGGAACGACCTTGGCGGCCAGCTCCTGGTTGTGACGCTCGGCGATGCCGGGGCCGTTCTCCGGCGCGATCCAGTCGGCCACATAGTGCGCATTGCTGATCTCACGCAGGCGGCGGCTGTTCGAGCGGAGCTGGAGCGGCCAGGAGAACTTGCGGGCCGTTTCCATATCGGTCGGGGTCGGGGCCTCGCGGCGCAGAACCTTGCGGGCCAGGCCCGTCAGGGCCGGGCCGACGCCGGCCGCCTGGAAGGCGCTGAGCATGGGCGCCGGGTTGCGCGTGTTGAACGGCGCGTCCGTCTCGAGGGCCGCCTCGACGATCGACGCCGACGGCGCGATCGGCGTCTGGATCTCGCTGCGGTAGAGCCCCTCGTTGTTCCAGTCGAACCAGCGGGCGTTGACGTGCTTGACGTTGGCCGGGTCGAAGACGACCAGGCCCTCGTGCTCGACGACGGCACCGCTCCTCAGCGCGTTCTCGTGCGTGGTGCGCAGGCCGTCGTAGCCGAGGTCTTGCAGCAGCGCGGCGATCTCCGTCTTGGCCTCGCTCTCGGTGCGGCCGTCGTCGGTGAAAGCCCGGAGCAGAATGGCCTGGTACAGCTCGACGCCGTTGACGCCGCTCTCGGGGATGTCGTTGAAGACCTGCTGGACGATGATCGGGTTGACGACGTCCGAGGTGCTGAGGACGTCCTCGATCTCGGCGATGGCCGGGTCCGTGCGGCGGTAGCGCGTGTCGATCCGCAGGTCGAACGGCCGCAGCATGCGCACGACGAGCGGCAGGACCAGCGGCTGCGGCTGGATGCCCAGGTCGGCGAGGTCGCGGTCGATGTCGGCGATGAGGGCGTCGTACTGGCTGATCTCGTTCTGCAACTGCGCCAGACGGTCGTCCGTGTCCACGCCGAGCATGGCGGAGCCGTTGCGTCTCGTGCGCTCCATCTCGCGCTGCGCGGCCTTGCGAGCCGACACGAGGTTCGCGCGCATCTCGGCCGACTCCTCGACGAAGCGGACGGCCTCGGGGTCGAGTCCCTTCTCCTCGGCCATGCGGCGGACCGCGGTGGGCGTGGCGTCGGCGGCGTAGACCTCGGTGGCGACGGCCTCGTTGTCGGTCGCGTAGACGCCGGGACCCCATAGGCCGTTGCTCGACGGCTCCAGGACCACGTCCGGGTTGCGGCGGCGGTTGAAGGCGGCGCCGCTCGGCGTGCCGTGGAAGAAGATGCGGACCTCGCCGTTCGGGCCGCGGCCGACGCCGTTGGCGACGAACGCCTCCATGCGCTGCTTGCGCGACATGCCCGCGGCCCTCATGGCCTTCTCGGAGTAGGCGCGCGCCAGCTCGGGCGGCAGGGCGACCTGCGTGGCGCCCTCAACGCGGCTGCCGCCGAGCATGTCCCCGTAGAAGGTCATGCGGCGGAACATCTGCTTGATGTCGTTGCGGCCGATCAGGCCGTTGACGACGTAGGCCACCGCCTCGACGAGGCGGTCGAGGATGACCTCCAGACGGCTCTTGAGGCGGAGGTTGGCCTCGGCGTCCGGACCCTCCAGGCGGGCGCGCCAGACGTCGCCCTTGGCCACGCGCTCGGCCGCGTAGTTCGCCCAGCGCTCGACGAACCACTCCTCGGCCCTGGTCTCCAGGGGCTCTTCGCCGTAGGCGGGGTTGTTGCGGATGGCCTGCGCCACCTCGTCGTCGGCCTTCTGGAACGCCTCGACGATGGACGCGCGCTCCTCCGGGCTGAAGAGGTTGGTGCGCAGCACCATGTGGCCGATCTCGTGCATCACGGTCATCGGCGTGGCCTGGCCCTCCTTGAGGCCGATGGCCATGCGGCGCAGGTCGGCGCGCAGCTTCGCGAAGGCGGGGTCCGAGAAGTCGAAGAAGGCGCCCTCCGGGTCGACGCCCTCCGGCAGCGGGCTGCCGGCCAGGCGGTAGAGGTCGCCAACGGACATGATGTTCGTCTGGGCCAGGCCCTCACGTGCCGTCCGGCCGAGCAGGTTCAGCATGCGGTAGGTCATGACGCGCGCCGCGTACTGGGCCTGCGGGTCGCGATGGGTGATCCGGCGCAGGATCTCCTTCGCGTGCTCGTCGGCGTAGAAGGGGATACCGTCGTCGGTCGGAACGCCGGCGTTGGCCTCGACTTCGCGGGCGATGGCGCGCTGAACCGCGCTGTTGCGCGGGCGCATGGCGCGCTTGTCGGCGCGGCGCTGGATCTCGGCGCGGATCTGGGTGACGCGCTCGCGGTCGCCGGCCTGGAGCGCTTCGTCGAGGGCGGCCCGCAGCTCGGCGCCGCGCATGCGGAAGATGTCGAGCGGGACCCTGGTGTTTGGGTCGACTTCGACGGGCTTGGCCGCGGCACGGCGGGCGATCTCGAAGGCGATCTGCTGGCCACGCGCGGTGCCGATACCGACCCGGTTCAGCTCCGCGGTGAGGTCCTCGTCGGACATCTTGAGCAGGCTGGGCGCGCCGGCCTGTTCTTCGGCGGGCGTCGGTGCCGTCTGGCGCCTGGCCTTCGGCGTGGTCACGACCTTGTTGACGGCGGCGTTCGTCTGGGCCTGCTGGCGCTCGGCCCGCTTGGCGATTTGCTTGCGGATCTTGGCGCGGGCCGCGTACTTGGCGCCGAGCGCGCTGCGCCGCCAGGCGCGGCCGGTGTCCGGGTCATACTTCTCGACGCGCTTGAAGACGCGCTTGAGCGTGTCGGAGGCGCGGTTGAAGGCGTCGTCGACCTCGGCCGCCAGGTTGAAGAGCTGCGAGACGGTGTCGTCCGACAGGCTGGTCGTGACGCCGGGGAAGTCGGGGTCGGTGCCGTCGCTGCCGGTGAGCGCGTAGATCTGGCGCGCCAGCTCGTTGAACTGGCCGCGCAGCCGGCGCATGGAGCCGAGCGTGGCCACGCTCTGGAGCTGCTTGGCCGTGTCGCGCATGACGTCGGGAATCGAGGCGCTCTCGGTCAGCAGCGCCTGCTGCATGGCGGCACGGGCGTCTTCGATCAGCGCCAGGTTGCGCAGCGCCACGCGGCCGAGCGGCGTCTGCGGCTCGCGCTTGGCCTCGTGCGGGTTGCCCGGCAGGCGCGGCTCGCCGCCCTCGGCCGCCTTGAAGGCCGCTGCCAGCTCGCGCTGGAGGTCGTGGTGCAGGTCGACGATGTCGTTGCCGATGTTGGCGAGGGCGAGGACCTGCTCGTCGGACGAGAGCGACCGCCCGGCGGCCTCGTTCATCTTCTCGTGGATGGCCCCGACGCGCTCCTGGAATCGCTCCCGGACGTCGATGGGGAGCGTCTCGGACGACATGAGGCGCGCCAAGCCGCGGCTCGCGTTGAAGATGGCGGCGGCCATCGGCTGCGGATCGAGCGTGTTGAGCCGGCGCTCCAGGTCGATGCGCTCTTGGTCGGCCGTGCCCATGGCGGCGCGGATGTCGCGACCGGCCTGCGTCTTCGGTTCGACGGTCGGCGTCTCGACGCGCGCCCGCGCGACGTCGTCGGGCAGGATCTTGGCGAACAGCGGCTCAAGCGCCGGGTCGATCAGGCCCTTGTCGAAGAACCGGCGGATGAGGTTCTCGATGATCTCGGCGACGCGGCGCCACAGCGTCTGGTTGCCGGGCGTGCGGCCGCCGGACGCCATCCACTGCTCGAACTGGTTGGCGAAGTACTCCTGCGGGCTTTCGAGCGCGTTGCCCTCAACGTGCGGCAGGTTGCGCGCGACGCGCCGGCTGACGCTTCTCGGAAGACCTCTGAGGTCCTTGGGACCACCCGCCTTGTACTGTTCGAGGATGCTCTCCCAGAACGCCAGACGGTCCGTCGGGGTCAGGATGTTGTGGTAAGCCCAGTGCGCGACCTCGTGATAGAAGGTCGATATCTCCGGCTTGTAGCGGGTCGGGTCGTTCTCGGGGAGGACGCCGATATGGACCCGGTTGAACCGATCGGGGTTCGTGGGCAGGTGCGTGAAGCTGCCGAAGGCGTTCGGCACGACGTCGGTGTCGATGATCGGCGCGACGTTCGGATCACCGCCCAGACGGCGGATGAAGTCGCGGGCCGCGACGATCGTGGCCGGATCGCGGTCCTCGAAGATCTTCGTGATCTGCTGGACGGCCTCTTCTCGAGAGGCGACCGGCTGGCGGAAGTCCGGCAGCACCCGGTAGGCGTCGCGCAGGTATTGGATGGTATCGAGGACGCCAAGGGTGGTGCGCGGCCACGGCGCGTTTTCCATGGCGCGCACGTTCCTGAGCAGCTCTTGCGCCGTGATCTCGCCGCCGCCCCACGGAACCTTGATGTTGGCTAGCTCCGTCCAGTCGGGCGGCAGCTTGCCCTCGGCGGTCGGCTCGGGCGCGCGCTCGGGCACCCTGGCCGCGGTGGCGTCGGCCGGCGTGAAGGCGTCGGGCGCGACCTTGCCGCTGCGCGAGCCGGCGGGAACGTGGCCGACGACCCAGTCGTCCGGGTTGCCGCGGCCGATGAGCGCCTCCGGTCCGGCGCCGGAAGCGACCTGGTTCGGGCTGGCGACGCGGATGTCGTTCGGATTGGACCGGCGCTGAACGGCGAGGACCCGGCCCTCCGGGATGAATAGATTAGGTTCGGAATCGGAACCTATTCTATTCTCGCCAGACGTCTGGGGCTCGCCAGACGTGCCCTGCTGTGTCCCACCTGCGCCCGCATCTGGACGTACTTTGGACGTATCTGGACGTGCTTTGGACGTTTCTGGAGACGCGACCTTGCCCTCGCCCAAGATCTCTGCAAGGCGGGCACGGAAGGCGGCCATGTCGCCGGTGCGCGCGAGTTCCTCGGCGGCGGCCCGGACGGCCGCGGCGCCGGGATCGGCGGGAGTGGCTTCTTCCGGGGCCGGCTGCTCAGGACGCGCTGCGGGCTTCTTCTCCTGGCCGGGGATGTTGGTGTCCTTGGCCCAGAGCTTGTCGGTTCGCGGGTCGTAGAAGACCTCGTCGCCGCTCTTGATGCGCTGGCCGTCGGCGGTGCGCGTGGCCTTGCCGTCCCAGACGAACCGGAACGGCGCGACATCCCTCACGTTGCCGCGAGCGCCGGCCATCTCCCTGGCGCGCGCACGGGCCGCCTCCATCGAGAACTGGCCCACGGACGGGGCGCGGCCGATGAAGTCGCCTTTGCGCATCCAGGACGGCAGGCGATCCGGCTTGACGATGTTGAAGTCGGGCTTGCCCAGGCGAGACGGCGTCGGGCCGCGCTCCGCGGGCGACGGGACGGCCTGTTCGGGTGCCGCGCCCTGGAGCAGGCGGCGGGTAATCATGAGGCGCAGCGTGGCCACCCGCGCCTCGACCTGCACCGGCGTGAGGTCGGGCTCCTCCTTGGCCAGCTTCAGGCGGTAGAGGGCGACCTCGTTCTCAACGAACTGCTGCTGCTGCGGAGTCAGGGCCGCGGACGCGCTGTCGGCGTACTGCTCCATCAGCGAGTCATAGGTCTGGAGCAGGCGCTCGCGCGCCGGCGCGAGCGCAGGGTCGGCGTCTACGGCCGCCTCGAAGACTTCACGACGCGCACCCTGCGGGCCGAGCATCTCGAGAAGCGAAATGAGTTGCTCGACAATGGCGTCGTCATCGAGTGTTTGTTCTGGGCTTTGCGCGGCTTGTGCAGCGCTTTGTGCGCTTTGTTCAGACTGTACAGTTGCCGGCTGCTGTTCTGGCGCGCCAGACGTCGGCGGAGCGTCTGGCGCCGGCGCGGCGGCGGTTGCCGTCGGTTCCTGGGGCGCGGCCAGCTCGTCGAGGAAGTCGAGCTGCTGGGGATCGGCGGACAGCCGCGCGAACAGCGCCTCGTCCTGCATGAGGGCGATGCGCTTCTTGGAGGCTTCTTCGTACTTGCCCTGCTCGGTGAGCTGCTCGATCTCGGCGACGCGGGCCGGCTTGGTTCGCTCGAAGTTGGCCATGCGGAGGAGCAGGGCGTGCTCCCGCTGGAGGGTGGCCAGCTCCTCGGGCTGCGGATTTCCGTCGGCCAGCGCCTGGCGGATGATGTCCTCGACGTCGCGCAGACGCTGCTGGATGTTGGGCGACGGGCCGGCCGGGCGCTCCATGGCGCGGAGCTGAGCTTCGCGGGCGGCCGCCTGCGGGTCGGTGGCCTCGGGCAGCGGCATGAGCAGGCCGCGCGCCTGCGCCGCCTGGATGGGTGCGTTGGCCGCCCGTTCCTGGGCCGCGGCTTCTTCGGCCGCCTGCTGACCGAGACGTGCGGCCTCCCGGCGGAAGCCGGCGATCGCGGAGCCGGCACCGATCGCGCCGGAGATGGGGGCGGTGAGGAGCGCGCCAGACGCCGCGGAGGCGGCCGTCTGGCCGGGGCTGAACTCGTCTTGCAGACCGATCTGGATGTCGCGCGCCTGGAGCCCGATGTCTGCGCCGGCTTCGATCGCGCCGGACGCGGCGCCTTCGAGTAGGGCGGCTCTGGCCCCGCCGCGGAGTGCGGCGCTGGCCACCGGCGCGCCGGCCCTGGCGGCCTGGATGCCGACCTTCGCGCCGGCCGTGCCGGGGATGAGGTTGAGCGGGTCGGCGAGGACGGCCCCGGCGATGTCCGGGAGAGCCGCGACGCCGCGGCCGCCCTCACGCCAGAACGAGGGGAGCGCGTCGAAGACCGACTGGATGCGGCGCATCCGGGCGCGCTGATCCTCGGACATGCCGTAGGCGTCGGCGACATCGCGGGCGATGCTGACGGTGTTCAGATTCCGCCAGTTGCGGTCCTCGAAGAAGTAGTCAAGCAGCTCCTCGTCGGTGGCGAACTCCTGGCCGTCGCGTTCGCGGTAGAACAGGCGCAGGTCCGCGAGGAAGCGCGGGTCCTTGGTGATCGTGCGGGGGTTGATGACGGCGGTGTAGTCGCCGGCGGCAAGGGCCTGGGCGCGCTGCCGGGCGAGGGCGAGGACCTGTTCGGGCGTCAGCGGCGCCGTGCTCAGAACGGCCATGTGGGCATGTCCATCCACATGAAAGGGTGAATGGCCCATGCTTAGCGGGGCGGCGGGGTAGCGGTCGTCCTTCTCGCTGGGTCTTGAAGAAGCTTCTGGGCGGGCTCAGTATTGGCGGCCTTGATCCGAAAGGAGCCGATAATGCGGATTATGGTTATTCTGGCAACGCTCCTGCTCGTGGCGGGCCAGGCCGCGGCCGGCACCTATCCGTGGAGCGATGATCTCGACTATTGCTCGGACAGGGTCGAGTTGTACTTGGACCAGCGGAAGGAGGCGTGTCGCGGCACGAGGATCACGGGGCGCTCTTCCAGCATGTGGGGCGACGGCTACGCCCATCAGTTCGAGGCGCGCCCGAGCGGTTGCGGCGGCGCAACGGGCACGCTCGGCATGAGCGCGCGCATGATCGAGGTTCGGAAGCTCAAGCGAATGTGCATGTACGAGCTGGGCTGGAGGCCCAAGCCCGGCACCGACTACGAGTTCGAGCGCATCAGGGACTGACCAAGCCGGGGACCGGCGGCATGACCGCTTGCATGCGCTCGCGCGTGACGTCCGGGACCTGAGCCGCAGCCGCAGCCGCCGCGGCGGCGTTGCGCGCCGCCGCCTGCTGCTTGGCCAGCTCCTCGGCGGTCGGGAGGTCGGCCGGGGGCTGGGCCGCTTCGAGCGCGTCGCGCAGCTCCTTGAGGGCGTTCGCCGTGCGCTGGTTCGCGGCGTGGTCGTAGCCCATGTAGCGCGACTCGTAGAGCGCCGCTTCCTGGGCGGCCAGGAGCGCGGCGTCGATCTGGTCCAGGTAAATCTGGATGATCGCGTAGAACTCTTCCTGCGTCGTGGCCTGGGCCGCGACGCGCTGCCAATTGTTGACCGCGTTCTCCAGGACGGCTGTCTGGCGCGCCTGGAAGTTCCGGAACGGCTCCATCGGCGGGCCTGCCATGGCGCTGGCGCGCTGGTTGATGGCGGCCTGGCGGAACTCGGCTTTGGGGATCGCCGCGTCTCCGAGGGCAGCGACGATCTCGTTCATGATGGCCACCGGGTCGCTGCTGCCCGTCTGGTCCAGGATGGCCGGGATCGGCGCGAGGTTCGTGACGTAGTGCGACTGCGAAAGCAGGTTGAGCGCCGCGTACTCGGGCGAGTTCTTGTCGTACTGGCTGGCGATGGCGGCCAGGCTGTTGGTGTTCTGCGTGAGGAGCGCGTCGACCTGCTCCGTCGCCGTCTTGAGAGCGAGGTTGCGCAGCTCGATGACGCGCTGCTGCTCGGCGGCGTTCTCGAACTGCTCGGCGCGCTCGATGACTTGGCGATAGATGTCGTCGGTCAGCGCGATGTTGTGCTTGTTGGCGTAGAACTGCATGCCGCGCTGCGCCTCCTCGGAGGTCACGCCGGCCTTCGAGATGACCGAGAGCAGGACCGGGTCGTTCTGGACGTCGGCCATGAAGGCGTTGACACCGGCGATGCGCTCATCCTCGCGGATCTGAGCCAGCTTCATGTCGAGCATCGGCTTGATCTGGCCGAGCAGGGCGTCGTCGACCTGGACGCCGAACGGCGCGGTGTAGACGTTGAGGGCGGACTTGACCTTGGCCAGGTTGCCGTCGCCATACGCCTTGATGACAAACGGGTCCTGGAGCTGGTTGACGACGGCCATGAGCGCCTCCCGGCGCTTGGCCTCGTAGCGCTCCCGGTCGCGGGCGGCGGCGAGCGCCTTCGTGGCCTGCACGACCGTCGGGTGCTCGCCGACCATGAAGACCTCGACCTGATCGGCCGTCAGCTCCTGTGGGAGCTTGTTCATCCACTCCGCGGCGCGGTCGTGGGCCAGGCGCGCGCGGCGCTGCTTCAGCCCGTCTGGGCCGAGGCCGGCAATGTACTCGCCGAGCGTTTCCCGAAGGGCGGGGTCGTCGTACTGCTCGCGCAGGCGCTGGATGATCTTGCGGTCGTCCGGCTCGCTGAGAAGCATCGAGTCGACGGCGTTCTGGAACGTCTGCTGGATCGTCTGCTTGCGCTGGAAGGCGGTGAACGCGCGCTCCTCCCGGAGCTGGCGGGCGCGCTCCTGCGTCGCGCGGGACATGCCGGCGATGATTTGGTCGGTCGGCAGGTAGCGGCGCAGGTACTGCTCGCCGCCGGTGATCTGGTCAATGAAGCTGTGAAACTCTTGGGGCGAGACCGATCGGCCCTCCTGGAGCGCCGCCTGGCGGAACTCATCGAACATAGCCGCGACCTTCGCGCGCTTGGCCTCATGGCGCTCGCGCGCGGCGAGCTGCCCTCTGCGGAAGGCGCCGAGGTAGTCGTAGATCGCCATCAGACGCCGCCTCCGACGAGACCGCCGGGGCCGGTGTTCTTGAGCGACGGCGTCTTGGCCTTGTCGTCATCGTCGTCGCCGAGCAGGTTGCTCAGGCTCGGCAGGTATTTCTCACGAAACTCCTCGATCATGTCACCAAGGCTCTCGTAGGCGTCGGCCGCGTTCTGGTTGGCGATGCCATACAGGCTCTGCGCGCCGCCGAGACCACTGTGGAGAAGGCCGGCGCCGATGCGGCCGGCGCCGTAGAGATTGGTCTCGAACGGGAGCGTGGCCCCGAGGGCCAGGGCGATCTCGTCCAAGGCGCTGGCGCGGTTCTGCAAGATCTGGTCCTGAAGGCCGGTCATGTAGGCGAGCGACTCGTCATAGGCGCGCGTGTAGGCGTCCTGAAGCGCTCTTGCGCCGGCCTCGGCCAGGGCGGCGCGCTGGTCGGCGTCGTAGGTCGAGAGATCGAGGCCGCGGTCCATGCGGTCGGCCACGCCGATCGAGCCGGCAAGCGTGATCGCCCGGCCGACGTCGTCTTGATACTGGGAGTAGCGGCGCAGCGCCTCGCGGTCGACGTCGGCGCGGAAGGCGTCCGGGTCGATCTCACCCATGCGTTCAAGAGCGCCGGACAAGGCTTCCCGCAGCGCATCCGTCTGCGAAAGAATGCGCTCACGCACGGCGGTGTCCTGCGCGAACTGTTGCTCGGCGAGCTGGAGCTGGCGCTCGATGATGTCCGTCTGGAGGTCGGCGAGTTTCTGCGCCTGCTTGGATTTCTTCTTCGCGCTGCCGATGCCGCCGATGATGTCGATGCCGCTGCCGATCGTGCTGCCGACGCCGCCGAGGTCGAAGAGGTCGTCGGCGATGCCACCGAGAAAATCACCCCACCCCATTTTACACCTCGATTATGGCGCCCCAACCGGCGCGCCGGTTGAATAGGAGCGAGCTGAAGGGGCTGAGAGACAGATAGTCCAGCCCGCCCGTCAGACGGTCCTGGATGGGCAACAGGTACGAAACGCCGGCCGGTGGGAGTGGCGGTTGCGTGGGCACGCCGACAATCGGAAGCTCCGGCTCAGGCTCCGGTTCGGGCTCAGGCTCGGGCTCCGGCTCTGGGTCCGGCTCGGGTTCCGGCTCCGGCTCAGGCTCCGGCTCGGGCTGAACGTAGCCGCCTCCAAAGCCAGGATGGTTGTCGTGCGAGCCGGGATCGCCGAGACCGCGATTGCTCCCGGCCAGGCCGCCTTGCCCGCCAATGGCATCGACGGCGCCGGCAAAGCCGCCGATGAGGCCGCCGGCGATTGCTCCGGGTATGCCGGCGACGGCGCTGCCGAGAATGCTTCCCTTCGTGAACCCTTGCCCGAACCCACTGGCGACTTCACCGACACTGGCGCCGCTTGTGCTCCCGCCATGAATGGCCGGATCGCGCGTCTTGTCGGAGGGGCCGGCCTTCTTGGACGCCGCCGCCCTTGCCGCGGCGTTGAGACCGCCAGACACCGTGCCCTTCGGGCCGGAGTAGCCACCGCCGCCGCCGCCACCAAGGCCACCTCCGCCGCCACCACCAAAGCCACCGCCGCCGCCGTAGCCGCCGGTCTTGGAATCCTGATTGCCCTTGTTGCCAGACGGCGGGTATTCGCGCAGGCCGGTGGCGGGGTTGATCGAGCCGCGCCCACCGAGGGCCTCGAGAATGGCTCTTTCCCACTTGTTGATGTGGACCAGCTCGGTGTCGCCGTCGCGGCCCAGACGGGCCACCTCGGCGACGGTCATGTCGGGCGGAAGCACCCACATGGTCAGACGCTCAGGTTCGCCGCGGCGAGGCCGATCTCCAGATCGGACGCGCTCGAAGCGTTGGTGATGACGATTTCGAGGCGCTTCGAGACGGTCGTACCGTCGATCTCAATAACCGCGCCGAAGTCGCTGTCCTGCGGGGTCGTGGTGACGGCGTATTCCGAGCCGAGGGCGACGCCATCGACGGAAACCTGGACCGTGCAGGTCCCAGCGCCGAGCTTGCGGGTGATGCCGTCCAGACGGATTCTCTGCTTGTAGATGCGCTTGGCCAGAATCGTCCCGTTCGTGACCGACCCCGTCTGTTGGACGTTGATGGTGTCGGAGCTGAAGATGTCTGGAAGCTGGGTGACGGGCAGGCGGCCGGAGCTGTCGAGCGAGGCAACGCCGTTGGCCGCGCCCATGAAGGTCTTCGGGACCAGTGCCGAGAAGTCGATGTTGCCAAGTTCGAGCGCCGTGCCGGTGCCGTTGACGCGGACGTACTGGTTGGCGTTCGACTCGCCGAACGAGGGCAGCGTGCTTTCCGGCGAGGTGAGGCGCCAGACGGACCCGTCGAAGTACTTGAGCGAGATTGGCGACTGCGAGACGTCGAGCCACAGGTCGCCCTGAGCGCCGTCGATTGGCGTTGTCGCGGAGACGGTGATCTTGGCCTTGGAGGCGAGCGCGGCCACCAGGTCGGCGACCTTGGCCTGCGGGATCTCGCCGTCGTCCACGGCGATCTTGGACCAGTCGATCAGGCCGTTGCCGTCGGTGTACTGTTCCTCGAGCATGAGGCCGGCCACGCGCCGGAGCGCCAGGTTCTCGGCCGTTATGATCGTGACGACGTCGCCCGGCGACAGCGGCGTGACGAAGGTGATGGTGTCGGTGTCCGGGTTGGCCGTGTAGTCGTTGGCGCCGCCCTCTCGCTGGAGAATGCCGTTGCGGAAGACGAGGAGCCGATCGTCCGGGGTGTGGGCGAAGGCGAAGACCGCTTGGTTGACCGTGGCCTCTTGGTCGGAGCGCCGGAAGTTGGAGACCGACTGGGTGCGGACCGAGTAGACGGTGACGATCTGACCGTCGCTCAGCGGCTCGGCCATGACGATCTCGCCGTTGAGGGCGTCGGCCGTGTAGGCCGCCTCCCGCTGGAGGACGCCATTCACGTAGACGACGACGGTCTGCGTGGACTCGTCGAAGGCGTAGGGAACGACCGTCTGGCCTTCCGTCGCGACGATGTCCCGGCGGTTGAAGAAGAGCGGCCCCTCGATCGCGCCGAGGTTCTGGCCGGCCGGGCCGCGGATCTCGGCGAGCGAGGCAATGGTTATCCAGCCCTTGTCTTCCGTATCGTAGGTACCGACGCGGTACTGGAGCCCATTGGCCGCGTCGAGGCGAAGCTCGACGGGGCCGGCGAACTCGCCGTTCTCATCGAACAGGATCTTGAGAAGTTCGGCGATCGTCTTGTTACCGATCTCGGCTGCGTTGAGATAGCGGATGACGCTCTCGAACTCGGTGTTGATGTTCCCCGAGCTGATGTAGTTCTGGGGGTGTTGCTGACGAAGACGGGCCATTAAGAACGCCTCACCAAGACCGCGAAGCCAGTGATCCGGATGACCCCGGACCCCTCGACCGTGAAGCGGAATTGGACGCCACGGTAGCGATGCTCAAACTTCCGCTCGTACTGCCTGTTTAGCGGGACGTCTGGGAAGCTGTCGTCCGCGTCGCCCTGGATCTCGACGACCTGCGAGGACAGAAGACGGCCGCGTTCGTCGAACGCCTCGATGGTCAGAACGCCCTTCCCAGACGCCTGGATGATGATCGAGTGGCTCTCCTTGTAGTCGTTCAGAGCGCCCTGCCAGAGCACGGGCGTCTCGATCGTCATCTTGGGCGAGACCTCAGTGTGAGTCTCGATGTTCTGGATCTCGTAGATGCCCCCAGAAGTGCCGTACAGGAGCTGGCCCGCGAGATGGGCGCCGCAACGTGCATTGAGGAAGGTGCCAGTGGACCACTTGGGCTCGCCCTGGTCGTTCGGCGTCAGCGAGACGGTCAGGCGCGTGGCCAGCGCCCCGCCGGGGCGCGGGAAGAAGATGTGGTACTGGCCTTTGTCCTGGTCGTAGACGGCGCTGATCGCCTCGGGGTTTTCGACGGACCGGAGCAGGCGGCGATACAGAAGGTCGATCTTGTGCGAGAGTGGCAGTGTGAAGATCGTGACGCCGTTGTTGTCGGAGCGCCGCAGGGCGTGAACGCCGTCGCGCGAGCAGAAGAGGAGGTCGCCGCCAGCCTGGGCGATGGTGTTGTGGCTGATCGTGCCGACGCGGATGTTGGCCCGGTCGTCGATCGACCACCTCGTGTAGTCCTCTTCGATCGTGTAGATGATCGTGCGGTCGCTCGTGAAGATGGCCAGCCGGTTGCTCTCGAACACGCCGAGGCCCTTGATCTCGTCGGCGGTCCCGAGGACGTTGCGGATGTCGAGGCGGGCGGCCTTGAGGACGTTGGGGTTGTTCGGCTGCTCGTCATCCGGGAAAACGTTCGGATCGTCGACCCGGCTGAAGTCGATGGCCGTCTGGCGGCCGATGAAGCCGGCGACGGCCAGGCGGCGCTGAATGGCCACGCCGAAGGCGGGTTGGGGGTTCGAGGGGCTCTCGTTCTGGCGCCAGACGAAGCCGTCGTAGTTGTACATCGTGTGGCCGCGGGCCATGAAGTGGACGCGGTGGTTGAACACCGTCGAGGTGACGGCGGCCGTCAGGGGGTAGACTTCCTCCACGACATGGCCGCGGTCGCTGTTCAGGGTGATGCCGCCGCCGTCCCGCTGCGCCCATGTGACCAGGTCCCGGCCGAAGAAGGCGATGTGGTCGATGACGGCGTTGTTGGCGCCGCGCTTGATGGCGCCGGGGTCGCGCGTGATGACGCCGCGCCAGTCGCAGTACCCGTTTTCGAGCCGGGTGAGGTGCTGGTGCCGGCCGGTGTCGAGGGCGGTGGCGTCGCGGTGGGCGTCGATCCCCTCGAACAGCTCGTAGGCGAACGCCTTTGTCTTGACGCCAGACGGGGAGAGCGTGCTGCTCATTCGGCGGCCTCGTCACGGGGGAGGCCGTTGGTCTCGTTCGTAGGCGTGCCGTCAACGACGCGCAGGCGGAGCCGCGTGTTGCCGTTCAGCAGGTTCCAGAGCGTCTGGTTCATCGTCTGGAAGTAGAGGCGCTCGTAGACGGGCGCCTTCGCGGACATCTGCTGGATGGCGTACCTGTAGAGCAGCCCAGTCACGATGATGTTGTCCGGGACCGGGCGGGTCTCCGTTTGGCTGGTGTAATCCTCGATCGGCGTGCTCCAGTAGGGGTGGCCACGGAGGTCCTGGAGGATCTCGTTGGCGAAGTCGATGAACATCAGAATGACGTCGCCGTCGACCGTGCCGGGATGGAAGTCGCCGTAGCGCCGGAGGGCACGCATGGCCAGGACCTCAAGGGGGCTGGCGCCTTCGATGATGTGCGGGCTGCTGCCGGTCATCGGTCACTCGGCGAGAATGATGTGGCCGAACTTGACGAGGGAATGGCGCATGAAGCGCTCGACCAGCTCGTTAGGCACGCGGAAAATGCAGTGCCCTGTCCCCTCGTTGCGCGAGCCCCTGATCGTGATGTTGCCCATGTAGATGTCGAACTTCTCGGGGACGGGGCCGGCGGTGATGAACATGGTCTCGGTCCGGCGCGGCGGGCGCTTCGCGGCCTCGCCGCGGGCGACCTCGCGGGCGCGGTTCTCGGCGCCCTTGCGCACGGCCTTCGCGTCCTCCTGGGGGATGGCGGTTCCTGTGGTCTGGGTGCCGACGACGGCCTTTGACATGGGTCCTCCTGTGGAAAGAAAGAGGGCCGGGCCTTGTGAGCCCGGCCCTCGCGAAGAGTGCCCGGAAGGGTTATCGGGATCGTCCCGATTAGGAGACGGTCTTCCAGTTCTTGATGACGGCGTGGACCTTGGACTGGGTCAGCTCGAGGCCGCATTCCGTGAGGTACTGCGACTTCTTGGCGTCCTCGTCGTTCGCCTGGATGTTCTCCTGAAGATGCGTGTCGCGGTTTTGCAGGTAGCGGTACTTGACGTGCGGCAGGTCCAGAATGACCATCGCGCTGTCCATGCCCGGCACCTGGCGGAACTGCGGGTGCAGGTGAACCATCAGGTCGCCGGCGAAGGTCTGGTATCGGGTGACGTTGACGCCGTAGGTGCCCTGCACCTGGGTCGGCTGCCAGCGGTTCTTGCCGAACTTCTGGAGGTGGCCGGCGACGGTCGCGCCGACGAAGGCCAGCTTCTCGGCCGAGCCGTAGGCGAAGATCGTGTCGATCAGCAGACGGTCGAACTGATCTTCGGTCATGTCGTTCGGCGTGTCGAAGGTGGACACGTCGATCGTCTGGTTTTGCAGGAGGTTCATCAGGCCGCCGGTGAAGCGCAGCGGCTCGGAGGTCGAGCCGTTCACCTCATTGCGGATGGACCAGAAGAAGGCGCGCTCGATGTCGCTCATGTGGAGCTTGAGCGCCTTCGTCATGGCCTCGTCGTACTTGTTCCCGGTCCGCAGACGGGTGTTGTCGAGGGTGCCCGAGACCTTGAAGGGCGTCTTGAAGATCTGGGTGTAGTTGTAGTCGACGACGGCGTCGAAGGAGATCGCGTTCGGGGCGCTCGAACCTTCCTTCGCCGCGAAGCCGGCGACGAAGAGTTGGTCGCCGTCGTTGATGGTGTGCGACGTGCCGCCAATGTTGCGGGTGACGGTGATCGTCTTGGCCACGGTGTTGCCGTCGGCCGTCGCGTGCATCACCTCGCCGGTGCGCGAGTTGACGACGATAGAGCCGGCCAGGACGTAACCGACCTCGGAGCCGGCATCCATTTGGAGGGTCGTGGTGGTGGCGTTGTAGCCGGTCTCGTTGTCAACGGTCAGCGTCCGGTCAGGCAGCTCGTCCCGGAAGTTGTTGAACTTCGGGTCGTCCGTGGCCTCGTTCGTGGCCATGGCCAGAAGCGCGTTGAGGGGCGCGGTGCCGTTCGGCTCGAGGAGCGTGAACAGCTCGCGATAGTTGGTCGGGCGGAAATCCTGGTTGAACTCGCCAGTCCCGCGCAGACCCAGAATCGGGGTAGGCATGTGAATGCTCCACGAATTGAAACCAAAGCTCTCGGGAGCGCTCGCGCCGGTCGCGGAATGGTCATCGCGGCCTCGGCCGTCGCTCGGTGCTTCGGTCCCTTCGCGGCGTGGCGCGTCGGCGGAATCGCGGACGCTGAATGGCGGCGGGGACTTACGCTGTCTTCGTGTCTAGCGAATGGTTCGGGAGGTTTTCGTCCCGAAAATGAAGGGGCCGCCCCTACGGTTTAAGTCGGGGCGGCCCCCGTCTGGAGCGGCGTGCGAGAATCGAACTCGCCTCAATGGCTTGGAAGGCCGAGGCCCTCACCAGAGTGACCAACGCCGCATTGGTAGCGGAGGGTGGAATCGAACCACCGAGGACGGGCTTATGAGGCCCGCCGGCCTCCAAGGCTCCCCGCCACAAGGCTGCTGCGGACCGGATGTTTCGGGGGGGGCGTAGGCGCGTTCCGGCTACGCCTTGCAAGGCGCCTACGCCGCCGCAGCAACGTCTAGGTTGTACGTCTCGGACGTCTCCAGTGCAAGCCTTAACCGATCCCGCGTCGCTGCATGGCGATGGTGGTGAGGCGTTCGAGCGGCGTCGGCTCCTTCGCGGTCACCGGGGCGGAGCCCTGCGTCGCGGGCGTCGAGCCGAGCGAGCCCGTGTAGGCTTGGCGCTTCTCGGCGATGGCCCGCAGGCGCATCATCTCCGGGGAGTTCATGGCGTTCTTGAAGTCGGTCACGACCCTGAGCGTCAGATCGGGATCGAGGAAGTCCTCCATGGTGTAGCCGCGCTCGGTGGCGAACGTGATGAAGTCGTTGACGGCTTCGTCCGGGAGCTGGAGCTGCTGCTGCGCGCGGGTGAGGTTGTTGGAGATCGTCTGGCGGGCCGCTTGGATCTGGCGCGCCCGGCTATCGGCGTTGATGGCGCCGGCCGCGTCGGCGGTGCCGCGCGCCGTGGCCAGGACAGACTGGATCATCTGCTGGAGCGCGCGCTGCCCCTCCGCGAGCTGCTGCATCGTCTTGCTCATCTCGCGGTAGCCGGGCGGCAGGGACGCCGCGTTCTCCTGCTCCCAAGCGGTGAGGGCGTCCTCGATGTCGGCCGCCGGCTCGGCCGGCTTCTCGACCTTGTTGTCCTTGCCGCCCATCGTCGGGTTCTTGGTGGCCGCCTTGAGCGCCTGGATGATGAAGCGGGCCACGTCCGTGGAGCTGCGGCCGGACTTCTCCATGAGTTCCTCAGCGACCTGGATGACCGGCTTGAGGGTGGCGTGACGCTGGTTGAGCGCGGCGTAGCGGCTGATGGTGCCCTTGATCTGCTCGGGCGTAAACTTGCGTTTCTGACCGTCGAAGTCGACCTCGTAGACAACGGCGGGCTCGGCCTGGTTGTCGGCCTCGGTCTCGGGCGCAGCGGCCTCGACGGTTTCCTCGGCCGCCTTCTTAGCGGCTTCCGCGACCTGGGCTGCGGCCTCTTGCGGAGCCGCGGCCTGTGCCGGCACGCCAAGCGCGGCGGAAGCGATGCGGTCGATAAACTCACGATCGTCGATGGGGGGCATGAAGAACTCCTAAGTGATCCGGCCGTAGCGGGATTGAGACACTTATGAGGCGTCTTGTTTGCGGGCGTCGTCCGCCTTGTTGAGGCTTTCTTCCAGGAGAATGTCGCCCTCCAGCTTCTGGAGGACGCGCTCTGGCATGGCCAGGAGCTGCTTGGCCGCCCAGATGGCGCCGCGCTGGAAGTCGATCTGCGTGCGGTCCATGGGGCGGGGATCGGCGATGTTGAGGGCGGCGATATAGGCTTCCTCGCGCATGATCGAGCGGAGGTAGGACCAGCCTGGCGAGGCGATGAGTTCACTGACGGCGCGATGCGCTTCTTTTGGGGTCACGAGAACTTTCTGACGACGTAGTTAATGACCACCGAAGCGAGGGTCGCCAGGGTCGCCCAAGCTCCCGCGCGGTAGGCTTGGCCGCGCTCGAGATCGTTGACGCGCTTGTGGAGCTGCTTGGTCTCGTAGTCGTACTTCTGGTCGAGCGCCGTCTGGCTCGCGTGCAACGCGGAAACAGACGTGACCAGCGCGTCCATCTTGCCCTCGAGGCGCCCGATGGCCAGCAGGATGTCGGTCGAGGTCTGGGTCGGGTCGGCCATGGCGTCACGTCTTGATGGCAAAACCCACGACGAAGAAGGGCTGCATGTTGTTGTGCGGCTGGCTGCCGCCGGCGGAGGAGGTTGAGCCCGTCACGTCGTGCGAGTGGTTCCCCGCGGATCTCGCCGTGATAACCGAGGTTTTCCCGTTCGTGCCGCCAATGTCGAGGTACTGGGAGAACAGGGAGCCGCCGCCTTCTTTGTTGATGTCGAGGGTGTGCGTGTGGGCGCCCGCGGTGTTTGTCGCCAAGGACCCGGCGCCGTGACTGTGCGGCGGCATTTCCTGCGTGGTGAGCGTGTGGGCCTCTTCGCCCCCCGTCTGGCCGACGACGCGGTTGGTGAGACTGGGGCCACCATCGCCCTGACCGATCGGGCCGCGGCCCCGCGCGTCCGGAACGTTGAAAGTGGTGCTGCCGTCACCGGCACCCCAAGTGGTGCCGATGGCTGCGAAGAGCGCGGGGTAGTCCGTGCGGCTGAGGGCGCGGCCGTCGCAGGGAATCCAGCCGACCTGGGTTGTGGCGTGCGCGGTCATCTTGATGTCGCCCGCCAGGAAGCCGGCGAAGGCAGACGTGCTCCACTGGGAGCCTGTCCAGACGATGTCTGCCCACTGACCGGCGTAGAGGGTCATGGTGGACGCACCGTCGATCGTCTCGGAGCCGTTGGGGTCAATCGTGACCGTACCGCTCGTGCCGGCGTGCTTCACGCGAGTCACGAAGCCGGCGCCGGCGGTGGCGCCGGCGAGCAGGCTGAAGGTTACGCCGCCGGCGGTGAAGGCCACCATGCCGCCGCGGTCGGCGAGCGTCTGGTTGATGCTGACGCCTGACTCGCGGTAGGGCGTCTGGCCGCGGGTCGCGGCCAGGTTGGCCGGGGTGACAGCGAGGTTCGAGGCGGTTCCGGCGCGCGCCTCGGCGTCAGTGGCCAACTCGACGAGGCCGGGCTGGCTCGTGGAAGCCTGGACGAGGTTCGTGAGCTGCGAGCCGTCGACGGGCGGCAGACGCCCAGACTCGTCCAGGCGGACGATGTCGAAGGGGTTGACGCCGTGCTCAACGCCGTCGGACGAGATGATCGAGATGGCCATGCTGGGGTTATGGCATCGGCCGGATCAGGCGTCGTCCGTCAGAGCGGGACCCAGGCAAAACGAGTCTGTTTTGGGAAGTTCCAGTCTGGCCCGCGATTGGCTTCGATGTAATCGAAAACGGTCCGGGCCTCCGCAACCCCGGCATTGGCGGCCAAGACGCAGGCGCCGCGCGCGATCGCCGCGTAGCCGTGATCGTAGTCTCCCACGAAACCGCTTCGGCCTCTCTCAAAATGAACGCTCATGTATTTTGAGCCGGACCCGGTGTCGGAGAAGGTCGCAAGGTTGCTGCCGTCGGGGGTCGTTGACAGGCGGAAAGTCGCCGTGCCGGAGCCAATTACCAGGTCGCGGATGTAATAGGTCGCGGCATAGGTTAGGCCGGTCGGCATCACGGCGCTCCCACTGTTCTTGGAGAACTGAACAGGGGTGCCTTCCGTGAGAAGGTCCGAAAAGCCGTGGACGATCGTCACCTCGCTGGTCGCGGGGTTGAAGGAGATGCTGGAGACCAGTTCCGCGCACATGACCTTGGAGAAGTCGTCGACCCATTCGGTCGTCTCGAAGTGCAGCCTGCAACTGTGCTTGTAAGCGGAGGCGAAGTAAGGGTGCCCCTTCGTTTCGTCGAAGAGCCCGATGCGCCATTTGATGATGTGGTACAGGAAGTCCTTCAGCCCCTGGTGGCCGCTCGCGAGATAACCCTGGGCAATGGCCTGAATGATGAAATCGTGCTGCCAACTCACAAGCACGTAGGTGCCGGTCTTGGAGTCATTCCACAGGCCCATGTGCTCGATGCCGGCGAACTCGTCGGCAATGCGGGCGGCCGCAAACGCCATGTTTTCCTCACGAAGCGCGCGGAAGTAGGCGCCGATCGCAGGCACGGCATCGTTGGCTGTATCGACGACCTCAGTTGGCGTGATGGCGGCGGCCAGCAGGATCTCGCGGAGCGCCCAAGCCGACTCGCGCGACTGGATCATGAGGCTGAGTATGCCGTCGTATGTGGTGCCGCCGACGCTCACCCGGCGCTGCCGGTACTGAAGAGTGTGCCAGGTGCCAGACAGGTGCAGCAGATCGAGCCAATAGCGATGCCCCTCGAACAGGTAGTGCCAGTACGGGAGGCTGGGGAAGTGAGAGCTGTCGAACTGGGGTTCCCAAGCCGGGGACAAATCCTTGTTGTGGATCTTGATGTCGCTGGAGCGATCGTAAGAGCTGTTGTAGCCGGAGCCGGCATAGGTGTTGATGAGCCCGGCCCCAAGGACCGACCAGTCGCCCTCAGCGCTGCTGGTGTAGGGGAGGAAGTGGGGCACTTCCATGTTGACAGCGTCGTTGCGCCACGAACACGGCATGTGTGCGTAGCTCAGGCTGTTGATGCGCGAGCGGCGCCAATAGTTCTTGCCGTTTGACAGGAAGGCATGGCTGAACCAGCCGGTGCAGAGGCCGATCTGGAAGTCGCTGGCGCCTGCCGTGTCAAACGCCCTTCGCAAGTCATGCCGCCACATCGGCGTATAGGACAGAACAGACGCATCGTCGGCCGGATTTGGAGTAACGCTGAGGTCGAAAGACGGGATCAGGCCAGTGACGCGCCAGTACTCCCGGTTGACAAGCATCCGAAGCGGCGGCTTCGAGATGCCGCGCCAGCGCATTTCGCCGGCCTCGTCCACGGTAAACCAGCCGGAATGTTCGTAGTGGGCATCGACGGTGCCGTAGTCGTGAATGATCGTGGAGCCGACGCGCAGGACGGCGTCGTAGGTCATTTTGTCGTTGGGCGTGAACATCTTCGTCTGCTCGACGAGACAGACGTACTGGAGGGCGCCGGAGGCCCATAGGCGAACGTACCAGCGGTGCTCTAGGGTTTCGTGAGCGGTTCCGTTGACGACGTCTTTGAAGGGAGCAACCGCCTCCCACTCATCGCAGACTGGGCCGCTGCCAATCTTCTTGACGCGGCCGGTGGTGAGCGCGTCGAACAGATCGCCCTGCCAAGTGCCGGAGCCGGTGGAGACAAGACCGGCCGACGCCACCAGGTTGGTGAGCCGGACGTTCAGGTCGTTGTCCGGGTTGGCCAGGATGTCGCCAATGGTGCCCGAGCCCGCGTTGTTGAAGGCGGCCTGCTCGCGCACGACTCGGAGGTCCATCGTGGACAAGCCGTCAATCGAAGGCACGAAGCAACTGACGCGGCAGTGCTTAAGGCTGCCGTCCGGCCAGCGCGTGCGATCGTCAACCTGCGTGACGATCGGCGTCTCGTCTGGCATTTCGAGTCTCAGACGCCAGCCCGCCTGCACGGCGCCCTGAGCGAAGCCGAGGCCAAAGACGATGGGCTGGTTCGTCTGGAGGGACGCGCTATCGTTCGCGATCGGCTGCGTCGTCACAAAGATGGCGCTGCCAGGAAGCGGTGGGGCTTCGCCGGGGATGATAATGCCTCTGCCGCGCGAAGCGATGCCGGAGCCGGAGACGACGATCTGGGCCATGGGTTAGCTGCTGATGACGATGATGGACGTGGACGAAATGCCAGCGGACGGCTGGGGCGGCGGCTCTTGCCCATCGGAAGACAGGATCTCGATGCCGGCCATGACCCACTCGGCGCCGTTGGCGCCGCCGGAAACATCCATGATGTAACCGCCGGGCGACGGAGCCGGCTTGCTCCCGGCCCAGCCGGTGATGTCGGTGCCGCCAAGGCCACCCATCATGAGGTGCTCTGTAATCCCGACGCCGGCTTCCATTGTGCCAGTGCCGTTCCACTGGGAGTACGCCGCCCAGATCAGGCTGTCGTGTCCGATCGTCGTAACGGTGACGCTGGCGCTGGAGGATTGACCTTGGTTCGGGACAAGTCCGCGCCAGCCGGTCGTCTGGTTCACGCCAGACAAGACGGTCGCCTGCATGATGACTCGGCTGATGGAAGTCTCATCGACTGTCGTGGCGACGACGTTTCCGGTTCCGGGCGTTGGGTTGAGAAGGCCCCACAACTCGACGGTCGTGCTGTCCGGGCTAGATCCTCCAGCTCCTCTCAGAATCTCGATTCGGCAGATCCGGGTCAGAGGCTGCATGCCATTCCAGATGACCGATCCATAGTCGTTCGACTGGTTGAGGGCGTTGGTGGCGAGCGACGAGAGCTGCACGAGCAGCATCGTGTCCGAAAGGTCGGCGGGCACGGTGAACGGAAGGGTGGCCGTCGGGCCGCCAGGAACAAGGTTGCCCTGGTTCTTGAACTGAGGGACAGGCGTGGCCATCAGGCGCGCGCTCCAGCCAGGGTCAGGTAGATGTCCGCCAGCGTGTCGTCTGGCGTGGCCGGCGCGACGATCTCGATCGTGTCTCCGGCAGAAAAGCTCACCGCCCCTCCGGTGGTGGAGAAGGTGGCCTCCGTAGAGCTGGCGGCGAACTGCATGATCCCGACAGCTACGCCATTCTTGCGGATGGCGAATTGGGTGAGCCCGGTGGCCGCAACGCGCGCCTTACCAAAGCTGCCGGCGAAGTCGTCCGCATAGTTGACGGATCGCGGGTAGATGAAGGTCAGGATGGCGCTGTCAGCGGCAGGGGCGCCGCCCACCTGGATCGCAATGTCGAACGGGCTGCCAGAGGCCAGGCTGTCGAGCTTGGTCTTGTCGGCAGGCGACATGAAGCCGGCGGAGTTTGTGCTGGCCAGCGCGTGGGCCGCGCCGCCCGCACCGACATGGGATTGCGGGGCCACGTTGGTGCCCGGCTCGACGGCGAGCAGGGCGCGAACCTGGGCCGGGGTGCGGTTGACGACGGCGCCGCCAACAACCGCGAACATGTCGCCTTCGTTGCCCGTGACGACGGCGGCGTCCGAAAGGTCGTTGACCAGGAGGCGGGCGTTGACGAACTGGGTGCCGTTGTAGCGCAGCGTCTGGCCGGTCGCCGGCGAGTCAACCGCGACGTCCGTGAGGTCGTCGAGCGAAGACGCGCCACCGCCTCCCGGACCGCCCGCCGCGGAGATCGTGATGGTGTCGGTGGCCGGGTCCGTGGTGATCGTGACGTTCTCGCCGGCGGCCAGGGTGAGCGTGTCCGTCTTGGCGTCGGCCACGACGGGCGACTGGCCGGGGACGGCGACGGTGGTGAAGGCGTTCTGGTTGGCCTCGGCGTCCGAGGGGATGCCGTCGAGCTTGGCCTTGTCTGCGGCCGACATGAAGCCGGCGGTGGCCGGCGTGGCCTCCGCGTGCGCGGCGCCACCGGCGCCGACGTGGGAGATCGGGGCGACGTCGGCGGTATTCGGCTTCTCGGCGTCCAGCTCTTCGAGCGCGGCCTGGACGTTCGTGGCGGCGATGTTGCCGGCGGGCGCGACGCTGATCTGGGAGGCGTTGTAGTCGCCCGCTTGCGCGGTGACGATGCCGCTGCGACCGAAGACGCTGGCCACTGTGCCGGAAACGGCGAACGTGATCTCGTCGTTCTCCGGGTTGGTGGTGATGGAGATGCCGCCGACTGCCCTAAGCGTCAGAATGTCCGTCGGGCCGTCGGCATTGACGTCGGACTGGCCTGTGACGCGAATGACACCGAAGGCGTTGCCGCCGCCGCCACCCGTCGAGGAGTTTTCCCATTTGCCGGTGACGGCGTTGTAGACCAGAGCTTGGCCGCCGGCCGGGTTCGTGATCTCGACGTCGTCGAGACCGGCCAGCGTCGGGGAGGCGCCGCCAAGGAAGCGGTGCGTGATCTTCTGGCCGGCAAGCGGCGGCGTGGCGAAGACGATCGAGCCGTTCTGGAGCGTGTAGGCGACATCCGGCTCCTGGACGACGTTGTCGACCGTGACCAGGCAGGCGGCCGCCGAGCTGGGCGGCAGGGCCGGCGTGAAAGTGGTTTCGACGCCGTCGGCGATCCAGGATTGGGCCGGGATGTTGACGGCGCCAGTAACGGCAAGAACGGCGCTTTGGGCATCGACCGCGGCTTGCTGTGCGTCATCGACGGCCTGAAACAGCGGACTTTCGTCGAGGACCATCACCCACTTGGACTCGTCGAAAATGCCGCCGCTGCGGTGTTCGACCTTGGCGATCCAGAAGGTGTTGTTGTGGGTAACGGCGTCGGTGCGCGCGTAGTCCGTGTTGGGCGCCCAGCCGCCGCGCACGCGCAGGAAGTAGTCGCCGGTGTCGCGCCAGCCGTCAGCGGGGTCGGCGTAGACGCCGACGCGGAACTGGATGGCGCCGGTTATGGGATCGACACGGAAGTCGAAGTTCTCCGCGTCAATGTTGCCGGAACCGTCGAAGATGTCGTTGAGCAGCTCGTATAGCGGGCGGCCGCCGATCTCGCACGCCTCGAGGTAGTCATCGAGGATGTGATCGCCGGTGAGGGAGCTGTGGAAGACGAGCTGTTCTCCGGTGGGACGGGTGACGGCCATGGGCTGCTACTCCAGGAGCTTGGCGGCGCGCGCCGCACGCAGGATGGCCGCCTTGGTGGCCAGCGTTTTGGCGTCGCCGAAGTCTTTGCGGAACTGCTTGATGAGGGCTTCCGTGCCATTGCGGCGGGGGTCGGCCATCGCCTCAGCCCTGACGAGGCGCTCCTCCAGACGCTGGAGCGCGCGGAGGACCTGGTCGATCTTCTGGGCGTGGCGCTGTTGGGCCTGAGCTACGATGGCCTCGACGTATTCGCGCACGGCTGGGTCGACGTTGCGCGCGAGCTGGCTCGGTTCTGGAGTCGTGCGCATCAGAGGCCGGCCTGGGAGAGAGGGATCAGGTTTCCGGCCTCGACCTGGGCGCGAACCTCGTCCTCGGGGCGGACGGAGGCGCCCCGCATCTTTTCGAGGAGCGAGATCTGCTGGCTCGGGGTCAGGCCCTGCTTGCGCTCTTCGGCGCTGATGCGGAACTGGCCAAGGTCGGAGACGCCCATGGCGCGAATCGCCTCCTCGGCGATGCGCCCGGCCTTGTACTCCATATTGAGACCCGTGTTGTTCAGGATCTGGAGCATGTTGAGCCAGGTCTCTGCATTGCGCGTGGGTTCGATGGGGAGTGTCCCGTCGACGACGAGGTAGTCGACGTCGCCTTGCAGATCTTGCACGGTGAAGTCGATGTAGTCGTCCTCGACCATCGAGGCGAGCAGGCCCGGCGTGTTGTAGGGGTCGACGCGAATCGAGCCCTCGTAGGCCAGGGTGTCCTGAATGTTGCTGACCATCATGCGCACCATCGGGCGGATGGTGGTGGCCGAGAGGATGCGGCTGAGGACGCCCAGACGCTGCGAGCCGAGCTGGGTCAGCCGGGCGATCTCGGTGGCCGTGCGGACGTCGGCGGTCGGCACGCCCTGCTGCGCGTCCGAGGCGGCCGAGACGCGCTGCTTGAGTTCGCCGAGCGAAGCGATGTCGTCCCAGTGCGTGCGGGTGACGTCCGGGATCTGGGCCACGAAGAAGCCCTCGCCGGCCTTGGTGCCGGGCAGGGTGCGCACGATGCCCCACGGATTGCGGTCGATCAGGTCCGGGAGCGAGACCACGGTGGGGTCGGCGAAGATGAGGTTGTTCAGGGCGGCCTGAACGTTGTCGACGCGCGAGCGCAGGAGCCAGGTGGCCAGGTCGTGCATCGGCAGCAGGATGTCGTAGAGCGACTGGCCGTAGGTCTTGTGGGCGTCGTGGTAGAGCGAGCCGATGACCACGGGGAATTGCTGGCCGTAGGGGTTGAGCTGGAGCCGGATGCAGACGGACTCGTCCATGATGGCCACGAGGAGCCAGACGGTGTGGAGCTGTGGCACGCCGATCTCAGCGCCGGACAGGCGGACCCAGGCTTCGTCGACGACGCGCGCCGAACCGAGCGAGAAGTACTGAGCGCCGGCCTGAATTTCGTTGGGCTTGGCCGGGTCGATGGCCAGACCGCGGCCCTCCTCGCGCAGCCAGCGGTGGGCCTCCCAGCCGCTAGTGAGCGGGGCGTGGACGTACTTGAGGCCGGGGTACATCTCGAGCTTCGGGTAGAGCCCCGTCTGGACCAGCGACTCGAAGGAGGCGAAGGAGGTGAAGACGATGAATTGCATCGCGTCCCAGTTGCCCCAGGAGACGCGGGGGTCCGGGAAGACCCGGCGCGGGTCGAAGTTCACGATCTGGTTGGTGTTGGACTTGGCGTCCCAGACGATCTTGGTCGGGGCAAAGCCGTAGCGCACGGAGTCGAGGAGGAGCTGGGCCAGGCGCGCCTCACCGGCGGTGCGGCGCATGTGCTGGTGGAGCAGGCGCTCAAGGACGGCGGCGACGCGCCGCGAGCGGCGGTTGAGCCCCTCCAACATGAACATCGGATTGCGGCCGGCCAAGGCCGCCATGAGGTAGGTCAGGACGGTGTCGGCGATGGCGCGGGTGTCGGCGATGACCGCCTTCTCGCGGAAGCGCGTGGCCTCGGGCGGCACGTAGACGTCGTGGGCGCGATCGGCCTCGCGCCAGTGGTCATACCGCTTCGAGATGCGGTCGTAAGACATCTTGAGCATGGCCCGCACGTACTCGACGATGCGCGTCTCCTGGGTCTCGTCGAGGAGGTGCGAGATGTCCTCGTAGCGCAGCAGCCTGTCGACGTGTTCGGACAGGTCGACGACGATGCCCTCCATTGGGAGGGGGATCGGCAGCGCGCGGTAGTGAGAGGAGGCGGTGAGCATGAGGGCTTTCTAGGGGCGACACGGCACCTGGGTCGTCCTGGCTATTCCCCCCAGCCCCGAAAGGCGTGCTGGTTGAAGGCGGCGCGCAGGCTGGACTGGGTGTTGCGGACCGTCTGGTTGAGCGAGCGGCCGACCTCGATCGGGACGTTGAGCATGTCCGGCGTGTAGAGGGACTGGCGCGACAGGACGTCGAGCGCGATCGAGAGGGCATCGCACTGGTCGTCGTGGGCACCAGACGGAAACTCGACGGCCTCCTGAACGAAGGCGTCGAGCCAGGGGGCGTCCTCCGGCAGGAGGACGCGGCCGCCCTCGATGAGCGGGGTGACGGAGTTGATGCGCGCGACCTTGTCGCTGACGACCTTGTAGGGGATGACCGAGATTCCGGAGAGCGCCTTCAGCTCCTGGATGAGGGACTGGCCGGAGGCTTTATCTTCGATGTAGACGCCGCGCAGGCCCTTGCCGCGCCAGATGTTGTTGAGGAGGATCGCGCGCCGCTTGAGTTCGGGGAAGTCGAGGCGTTCGCGGACGACGTCGAGAACGTACATGTCGCCGTCGTAGGCCAGGCCGGCCACGAGCAGCACGGAGTAGTCCGCGGTCTCGGTCTTCTTGAAGGCGGTGTCGGCGGCGATGACGATCGAGGAGAAGGACTGCGGCGCGTTCTCGGGCTTGTAGTAGCGCCACCAGTCCGTCTTGATGATGTTGCCGCCCTCGATGTAAGGCGACTGCTGGTAGAGGGCGGCGAACTCGCGCGGGTCGCGGCGCTGGATCTTCTTGAGTTCTTCGAGCGGGAAGCGCTCGGGCCAGAGGGCGACCTCCTCTTCCTGCCAGACGAAGCGCTTGGCCGGGGCGATCTTGGAGAGGGCGCCCTTGGGCAGCCACATCGGGTGGTCTTCGGGCAGGTGAGTGCGGATGACCTGGACGCCCGTCTGGCGGGTCGTGATGGCCTTCAGGTTGATGTGGAGCCAGGCGCCTTCCTTCCAGTCGTCGGTGGCCATGATGCGGCCGGCGACGTCGTCGGGGTGCCAGCGGGTCAGGATGACGATCTCGATGGGGCGCTCGTGGCCGAGCGGCTCCTTACGGGTGAGCAGGCCGGAGACGTAGTAGTTCCAGGTCTTGTTGCGGTAAGTGGCGGACTCGGCTTCCTCGCGGGATTTGACGGGGTCGTCGAGAATAAGGAGGTTCGCGGGGCGGCCCGTCGTCGTGCCGCCGATACCGACGCCCGCGTACTGGCCGCCCTCCCTGGTCCGCCAGAAGTCGCGGGCGCGGTTGGCGTCGTCCAGGGTGAAGTCCGGGAACGCCTGGGAGTGGAAGGGGTGGCAGACGTAGTCGCGGACCTTGCCGCCGAAGTCGGCGGCCAGCTCGCCGTTGTACGAGCAGGACATCACCTTTCGGCGGGCGTTGCGGCCCATGTAGTAGGCCGGGAACAGCTCGGTGGCGATCGAGGACTTGGAGTGACGCGGCGGCATGTTGATGAGCACGCGCCGGATGGTCTCGCCCTTCTCGTTCTTGAGGGTGCCCTTCTCGAGCTTGTCGAGGGCGTCGATGAGCTGGAGCTGAAAGTCGGGCAGGTGCTCCCAGTCCGGCCGCATCAGCTTGACGTAGCCGAGGAAGGATTCCTGGGCGTCACGGACCTTCAGAAGGTGGCGCGCCGCTTCGGCGCGCGAGAGCTTGGTCATTTGGGCGGGGCATGGCCATGGTCGCAGTGCTTCACGTCCGGCGCGATGCCGCGCTTGCAGACGGGGCAGAGCCAGCCGAACTGGGGCTGGGGCGGGAAGGGGCCGACGAGCGGCGGCGCGATCTCAAGCGGCCCGTGGGGCGGGATGTGCGTTGGAATCGGTGAGCCGTAGGTGATGCCTTCCGTGTTCGGCGAAGCGACGGTGTAGGGGTATCCGATGGCGGTCATCATTAGCTTGGGAGAATGAGACCGGACTTCGTCCGCGTGCGCGCCGCGTAGCGGCGGCGCAGCCGCTCGCGCAGGATTTCCGCGCGGTTCTCTGGGGTAGCCACGGCCTCGCACATGATCTTCCAGAAGTGGTCGACGACCGCGGACTGGCGCTTTTCCTCGGGGACGCTCGACAGGTCGAGCTGGCTCATCGCCTTGGCGAACTCCTGGAGGGTCAGCTTGCTGGGCATCTCGGACATGTGTCTCTCCTGCGAGACAGGGTTTTCAGGATTGCTCCGAATTGTCGGGCGACCGGGGAGGTAGCGCGGCGACAACGGGACTCCGGCGGCGGCCCTCCCCCCTGCCCCCCCGGTCGCGCATATGCGGCGCAACCACGCGCCTCTTCGGAGGCGCCAAAGGCACGTCTGGCAGGCACAGTTCGGGCACAGTTTCGGCTGAGGGCTGCTCGGAGCCTTGGGATTCCGCGCCTTTGGCGGCGGTGGCGCTTGCCTCGATAAGGGCCGCAGCCTCCACTTCGTGGAGCCCGGCGGCGATCTGCTCCAACTCAGCTCTGCTGAGTTCGGTCAGGTTCTTGTGGGTAACGTCAACCTGAGCGTAGCTCAGGTTCAGGTCGGGCATGACCTTGCTCACGAGCGTGCGCCAGACCTGCGCCTGGACGCTCGTCCACTTCCGCTTCCCTTCGACGACCTCCTCCGCGTAGGGGAGCGTCCGCACGACGATGCCCAGGACGTGGCTTCGCAAATGCGCGATTTGCGCGGGCGAGAACGTGGCCACGACCGATGCGTTTCTGAGCGTTCGGGTAGTCATTTCAGCGAAGCTGGCGAATTGCCGTGATCCTGTCGTCCCCCTCCGCGCGAAGGCGCGAAACCCCGAAGGGGTTGGGGCTCTCGGGGCGAGCCGCCGGGCCGGCCGATCGGGCCGCCAGACGGCTTGCCGCAACGCCTCAGACGCGAAACCCCGAAGGGGTTGGGGGTTGCGGCGTGGCGGGGCCAGCCGGTCCGCCACGGTCCAACCCGCACGAACGGAGGTGCGACATGACTGCGAAGTTTTCGACGATCTCGCCGATGGTGCGTTTCATCGGCCTCGACGGCCGCGTGAAGAGCGAAGCTCTTCGGCCGCTGCGCGTGCTGCCCAAGGGCGCGGGCTTCGGCGTGGTGCGCAAGGGCCACGTCCTGCCCGTCCAGCCCGCCGAAGGCGGCATGGTCGCCATCTGCAAGCTCGACGGTCCTCGCTTCGCGGAGGCCGAGTGCCGGGCCGCGAAGATGGCCGACATCGGCATGGCCACGAAGGCCGAGGCCAAGGCGGCCGCGCCCGCCGCGGAGCGCACGCCAGCACAGCGCGCCGCGACGGTGGCGATGCTGACCAGGGCGCTCGCGACCGCGAAGGCGTCGGGCGACGCTACGCGCATCGCGAAGGCCGAGAAGGCGCTCGCGACCGCGAAGGCGAACCTGGTCACGCCGCCGAAGGCGGCGAAGGCCGCCAAGGCCGAGGTCGCGCCCGACGTGGAGACGCTCGCGACCGCGCTCAAGGCCAGCGGCGTCGATCTGATCTCGCTCATCCAGGCGCTCTCGCGCTAAGCGCCGCCCTCACGCAACCGCGCAAGAGCCCGCCCTTCGGGGCGGGCTTTTTGCGTTCCGCAACACGCACACACGGAGGACACGCCATGTCCCGACCGCGCTTCGACTGGACCAAGCCCTACCTGCCCCTGCGCAGCACCGCCGCGCTCTACTCGGCGAACCGCGTCGCCGAACGCGCCGTCGCCGCCAGCCACGGGCTCGTCACGTATGACCACGCGAGGGGCGGCTGGTCCGACGAGGCCGACGAACCGACTCCGCCGCGCCACCGCCGCAACCCGTTCGCTCGCTAGGCGCTCATCGTGAGCCGCCGCCAGGTAGGCGACGGCTTGCGATGCGCACCCGCGCATCACGTCCCCAACAGCGATGGAGGCGAACCACGATGCAGTTCACGACGAACGCCGCGTCAGTGGCGAACCGCAACCTCGGCGTCTGCCGGACCACGAAGTCCTGCCGACGCTGCCTGGTGCGCGTCCGCCCCAAGACGCGGGCGTTCTGGAAGCGCATGTCGGCCCGCGCCGAGCGGCGCGTGCCGATCGAGGTCGAGCTGCCGGCCAAGCCGGCGCCGACGAACCACGAGCCGCCGATGCGGACGGTGCTCGTGGCCACGGCCAGGAACCCGTTCCGCGCCGTGCCGCACACGTTCCTGCGGCGCGTCTATCACGCCCACTGACGGAGGAGGGATGGGCAAGAACCTCATCGCCCCCAACGGCAAGCCGATCTGGGGCACGAAGGAGACCGTGCCCGGCGTCGCGGTCATCGAAGAGGGCACCGCCACGCAGAACGCGGACGGCACCTTCAGCTTCCAGCACTCCGGCGAGACCGACATGGACTGGGACAACCAGCGCACGGTCGAGCGCAACGGCCAGCGCGTCTTCGTCGATGAAGACGGCGGCGAGTGGCTCGAAAGCGAACTCAAGCTGGCCGACTGATCCGCATACGTCCCCAGACGTGCGCCGACTGTGGCATTCGCGCCACAGTCGGCATTTTTATGCGTCGAAAGACGTCTATCGGCTTGACGTAGACGTCTAAAGTTGTCACCGTCGCATAAACGAGACAGGAGACGAACCATGAACCATCCAAACCTGCGCATTGTGCCTCATCCGACCAAGCAGGGCGAGTGGGGCGTGTTCGGCATCAACCGCACCGCCGACCTGCGCCGCTCGCCCGTGGACGGCCGCCTGCGGCTGTGGGTACGTGATTGGGAGCTGCACACGTATCAATGCGTCGCCTCCTACGCGAACCTCGGCGAGGCCAAGGCCAAGGTCTTCGCGGACGCCACGCGGCTGCCGCCGAAGCCCGAGCTGGCGCACCTCGACGCAGAGCTGGGGGTGGCGGCGTGATCCGCCGACTCCTCTCCCTCTTCCGTCGTCGTCAACGCTCGACGCTGCCGAACGTGCATTACCTCGCCGTTCACATGGCTGCGTCGGAACCAAGGAGCGCGCTTCGATGACCAGCCAGACCGAAGTGATCCTCGCCGCCCTCCGGGGCGGCGAGCGACTGACCCAGCTCGACGCCATCTCGCGCTTCGGCTGCACGCGGCTTGCCGCGCGCATCCACGAGCTGCGCGAGCAGGGCTACGCCGTCCAGACTCGGACAATCAAGACGCGGACCGGGAAGCGCATCGCCGAATACTCCATGAAGGCGTCATGAGCGACAGAAAGCCGTGCGCCTACTGTGAAGACGAACCCGAGCCCGGCTGGATCGAGATGCCGAACAACGGGCCGGTCGTCCCATGCCCGATGTGCAACAGAGACGAGCCGTATGAAGGAGAAGCCTGATGGCAGGTGGCAAGGGCAAGTCCAAGAAGCAGGGCCGCAACAGCAAGTGGTGCGAAGCCTACCGGCTCCGCGGCCAGCGGGAGATCAACAAGGCGCGCAAGCTGGCGCGCCACCTGCGCCGGTTCCCATGGGATCGGTGCGCCCTCGACGCGCTTCAGGCGCTGTCGCCACTCGTCCTCAAGAAGGCGGGCGTCACCGTGCCTGAGCTGAAGCAATCCCCGGCGGAGAGGCGCCGCATTCTCGGCACCACCCTCACCGCCCTGAAACGTGCGGACCGTTTCGGAGAAGTCGCATGAGTGAGCAGGTTCAGCAGACGACCTCGGAAATCCTCTCTGCCTGGAACGAGCGCCTGCTGGCGCTGGCGGACAAGATGGCGGAAGCGGCGAGGGAGTACGGGCCAGACGTGGCAGATGCGGTGTTGGCCGTGGCGCGCGTCGAAGCGGCCGGCGGCCTGGTCAGAGGCGCCATCGGCATGCTGATCCTCATCACCGCCATCAAACTTGGGGTCCGTCTGACCCGCACGGTGTGGCGGGGCATGATCGAGGACAAGGTAATCGCGGACGCCGAAGACAAAGTCCCCGCCGCGCTCTTCATGGGCCTCTTTTGGCTGCTCGGCGGTTTCACCGTCTTTGCGATCTCCTTCGGCATCTTCGACGCGGAGAACGTCCTCGACCTCTGGCATTGGGTCGGCCTCTTCGAGCCCACGCTCTGGCTCGCGCACAAGGTGCTGGGGCTATGACCGAAAAGCCAACCGTCATCACTTGCGATGCCGCCCTCAAGCGCATCGAAGGAAGCGTCGTCACCGAGACCGACGAGGCCGTGCTCAACCCGGACCCGTCTTCGACCGTGACCATCACCAGCGCCGAGCAGCTCATGGCCCTCGCCATGGCCGCGCAGGAGACATACCGCCACTTCAGCGAAGAGATCGCACCCCGAATGACCGACGAGCGTGCCGTCGAAATCCGCCGGCTGCGCGTCGACGAAGGCTACTCGTGGCGGGCCGTCGCCGCGGCCACCCATGAAGCCTGGGGTTCGGACGCCACCTGGACGCCCTTCTCCAACCAGCTCGCCGGCATGGCGCTCTGCAAGATCGCCGCCGAGCGTCTGGGAGAGAACGCCGGCGAGGCACCCTGGAACTGAGGCCAGACGCACAGACGCAATAAACCCCGAAGGGGTTTGGGGTTTGGCCGAAGGGCCAACCCCGGCCCCGACCAGACGAGAAAGGAACGTGCATGACCAAGATCCGAAAGCTGAACAACGCGCATCGCGCCATTCTCGCCAACCTTGCGGCCGAGCGGTTCGATGATGCGGCTTTGGCAGCAAAGGAGCAGCCAGCCATCGACGCCGCCGTTCAGGCGATCGTTGCTGACCTGACCGCCATCCCCGCCTCCGAGATCAAGGCGCTCAAACGCTTCGGACTAGCCAAAGAGGCAACGTACCTCTTTATGCCTAGCGAGTTCCGGATCTACGACCGGACTGAAGATCGCGTCATCGTGGCCCGCCTACCTGCCACGTTGACCAAGCCCGAAGTCACGCCAATCGAGGATCGGGGCGGCGCCCGCAACTGGGACGGCAACCAGCAGACCATCACGCGCATGAACTGCCAGCACCTGCGGGAGCGTGGGTTGTTTCGGTCAAGCGTCGCCCCTTACCAGAGGGGCGCTCTGGCCATTCCGGCCACCGCAACTCCGGCCTGCCTGTGCAGGACGCTGTATCACCTTAGCAGCGGCGCCGACAATCCGGAGGCCGTCTGGCTCCACACCGAAGGGGTCAAGCGGCAGCGTCCAGACAAGACGACTTACACGGTCGATCGCCTCGCCGACGAAGCGAGCATCTTCAAGGCCAAGACGCAGCAATTGGTCGAGCAGATGTACCGCGTCGGCCATGACCGTTGGCACAAGAAGATGCTCATGGTGCAGGGCGTTCTGACCATGATCCGCAACGCCACCTCCTATGAGGAGCTGTGCGAAATGTGGCCGGAAGCCAAGGATGTCGAGCGACAGCTTTTCCCGGAGTCGGTTGCGCCGGTGATGCTGCCTTCGACCCTGACCGAAGACGTCCGCAATCTCATCGAGGCCAACATGAAGGCCCGTGGCGTTGCCATCCCAGCGAAAGCCGCCTGATCTCGCCCGACCAGACGGAGACCGCACATGAAACTGCCGAACTGGATGTCCCGAGCATTAGGCATCTACGGCACCAGCAACAAGCTGCTGCGACGCATCGCCTTCACCGCCGCCGCCGCTCTGGCGCCGACCGTCACCATCCTGATGGCGGACGTGATCGGCCCGATGGCGACCATGTGCATCGTCCTTGGCGCCCTGCTGGGCATGGCGGCGTGGATCGCAGCGAAGGACTGACGGAGACCGCACATGGCACGACAGAAAAAGACCGCCGACCCGCTGGCCAAGACTGCCAGCAAGGCGCTGAGGGGCGAGGAGAAGCCGTCTCCGGCGGACGTGATGGAGCACGCCGCTAAGCAACGGGCAAAGTACGACGCGGAGCGGAAAATGAAAGAGCAGGCTCTCAAGCCTGGGCTCGTCGAGGTAACGCGCGCGTTCAGCCAAATCGAACGAGAGGTTCTGCTGCACGCTTGCAGCCTGGCTTGCAGCTATTACCCCAAGGGCGGCCCCCACTACGAGGTCGCCGTCAACCTTCGATCGGCTTTCGAGCGTGACTTCGCACAGGGCGCTTCCGCCACGGAGACCGCGCCCAAAGAGAAGCGCTCCGACCCCAACATGGTCCGCTGCACGATCACGGCGGAGTTCAAGCTCGAACATGACGGGTTCTCGGACCTCACCCTGACAGACGCGATCGACCAGATCCAGGAGGCCCTCGACAGCCTTAACGCCTACGGGTCGGCCAGCGCCGTCGTCGACGTGCCGGCCCAGACCATCCGCATGTAACCAGACGAGGACAGCAGAACATGAACGTTGCGCAGCTCGCAGACGGGACCGTCGCCACGGCCACGAATGACGCCGCGAAGAAGATGGGCTTCCGCTTCGAGACCGAGGAGCTGAAGGACAGGGACGGCAAGGTCATCGACACGATCGAGTACGTCGTCGTGACCGACGTCTACACCAGATCATGGCTGAGGAACGCGGACCGGGATGGGGTTTGGTATCAAGACGCCCCTCGGGCGCCGGTGCAAAGCCTTTTCCGGCACATCGTCTCCATGCGTCAGTACGCTGAGACAACGAAACGCGACCGCGACTTCGACAGCCTCCGCCGCCTCCTCGCCGAGCTGGAAAAGCGCTTCGCCGATACACAGGCCACCATCGACGCCATGATCGCCGACGGTGCTATCACCTTCGACTTCCTCTGGTACGTCTTCCAGAAGGGGCAAAAGATCGTTGGGCCACACCGGGACACCCTGGTCGGCGGCGAGGTCGAGATCGCAGAGTACGGCACTTCGTGGTTCGGACGCTACTTCAGCATCATCATCACCGTCGTCGACACGAACGGCTCAAAGTTCATCCACCGGAAGCACGACTTCCGCATCAGTTGGTTCAAGGGCACCGTGAGGTTCGACGAGCTGCCCGTCCGGCCGCTCAGCGACGCCGATCGTGAGACCCTCACCAAGCGCGGGCGCATCTTCCGAGACGTCGCCATCGGCGCCAACTACCTCCACTACTCGGGGCACCTGATCCGCAAGAACTGGTGGTCGACGCAGACATTCCGCGCCGAGGGCCGGGTCATGGTCGACCTCAACAGCATGAAGCGGATCGACGACCAGTACTTCCGGGACCGCTCGTACTTCGACGACGACGACTCGTCTGGCGACCCCTTTGAGGAGCTGCCGGACAGCCAGCTCTGGCGGACGTGGCCGTTCGTCCACGGTTTCAGCTTCGCCTGCAAGAAGTGGGGTGAGATGCGCGTCGAGCACCTGCGGCCCATCGAGTTCAACGACGCCGCCTTCGACACGCTCGTCCTCGACCCCGACAAGAAGAGCCTGATCCTTGCCCTCGTGCAGAACGCCGGCCGCACCTTCACCGACGTCATCGAGGGCAAGGGCGGCGGCTGCATCTTCCTGCTGCACGGCACGCCCGGCACCGGCAAGACGCTGACCGCCGAGGCCGTCGCCGAGATGCTGCACCGCCCACTCTACAGCGTGTCGGTTGGCGAGCTGGGCACACGCCCCGACGAACTCGAGGATCGCCTGCGCCAGATCCTCGACATGGCGCAGATCTGGAACGCCGTGGTCCTCCTCGACGAAGCCGACATCTTCCTGGAGGCCCGTGACGAGCACGACATCACGCGCAACGCCATGGTCGGCGTCTTCCTGCGTCTGCTGGAATACCACCAGGGCGTCATGTTCCTGACCACGAACCGGGTCAGGAACTTCGACCAGGCGTTCCACAGCCGCATCTCGATCGCCCTCAAGTACCCGCCGCTCGATGAGTCCCACCGGGAAGCCGTCTGGCGCAACCTGCTCAGCGCCGCCGGCGTAACCGGCCTCGACCCGAAGGCGCTGGCCCGCTTCGAGATCAACGGCCGGCAGATCAAGACGACCGTCCGTCTGGCTCAGTCGCTCGCCAAGTCCGAGGGCAAGCCCGTCGACGCCAGCCACATTGAGCGGACGGTGCTCGTCGCCAAGCAGTTCCAAGAGGACCTGGCGGCGTAACGGAAGCACGTTGACCGGGCGGGGCTGCGGCCCCGCCCTACGGAAGACGAGTCATGAGTGCAATGACAATCGCGCTCGGCATCGTGACCGGCTACCTGCTGTGCCGGATCATTGCCACAGCCAGCAGTGAGTGCGGGTTATTCGGAAGGGACGATACAGACGGCCCCAAAAAACGCTCCGGTCTACTGCTCTACGTCGATCGGCGCACCGGCGTTCACTACGTCCGGGCCGACGCATTCAGTGGCCTGACGCCACGTCTGGATCGTGACGGGAGGATCATATGCGAACCCGTCGAATGCGGAAACCACGAAACCCCATCGCCAAAGCCCTCCGAGCCCTCAAGCCCAAGCGCGTGAAGCCGCGCAAGGGCAAGGGCTCGTACAGGCGGAAGCCACGCAGCCAACGCACAAGCCAAGCATGATCGCGCTCGCAATCATCGGCGGTCTCGTTGTCGCCGCCGTCTTGGCGTTCGGCCTCTACAAGATCCTGATGTGGATCGACGGGGCCGACCGCACCAGAAGCACTCGACGTAACAAGGGCAACTGACCCATGCGTATCGTATCTCTCATCGTCGCCGGCATCGCCGGCCTGCTCGGCCTCTCCATTCTCTTCGGCTCCTGGTACACGGTGCCGGAGGGGCATCGAGGCGTCATCACCCGCAACGGCGCCGTCATCGGTATCGCCGAGCCTGGCCTCGGCTTCAAACTGCCGATCATCGACAGCGTCCGGGACATGAGCATCCAGACGCAGAAGGCAGAGTTCCCCGATGTGGTCTCCTATTCGAGGGACATCCAGCAGGCGACGAGCCGGATCACGGTGAACTATTCGCTCAACCCGGCTCATGTGCTCGACGTCTACAGCACGGTCGGCGTCGACTACGCCGAGAAGCTCGTGATCCCCGTCGTCTACAAGAGGGTCAAGGAAGTCTTCGGCGACTACACCGCCGCAGACGTGGTGGCCAAGCGTGAGCAGCTCGGCACCGACGTGCTCGAGGCCGTGCGCTCCGGCATGTCAAACGACTGGGTCCGGATCGAGTCGATCCAGATCGAGAACATAGACTTCTCCGAAGCCTACGAAGCGGCCGTCGAGGCGGCGGCCAAGGCCGAGGCGGACGTGAAACGCGCCCGCCAGGAGCTGGAGCAGGTGAAGGTCAACGCCCAGCGCCAGGTCGCCGAGGCGGAGGCCAGGGCCACGGCCACCAAGATGGCGGCCGACGCTGAAGCCTACGCCACGAGGGCACGGGGCGAAGCCGAGGCGGCAGCCATCGCCGCCCGCGGCAGGGCGCTGCGGGATAACCCCGACCTCGTGCAGCTCATCGCTGCCGAGCGCTGGAACGGCGTGCTGCCGACGACCATGCTGCCTGGCTCCGCCACGCCCTTCGTGAACATTCGCTGACGCACGCAACCGGGTGGCCGGCGCCTGCCGGCCACCCTTGCCGGGGGTGACGGCATGAATATCGACATCGAGGTCATCCAGACGATCGCACTGATCGTGCTGCTCGTCTGGCTCGCCAGGCAGCAGAGGAAAATCGACTTCATCAATAGAGCCTGTGCCTATCAGGAGGCCAAGCTCCTCAACCTCCTGCGCATCGTCGTCAAGATGGACGGCGGGCGCGTCGTCGAGACCGAGGTCAACGGTCTGCCGGCTCTTCGTGTCATCGGCGGGAAGCACTTCGGCCCAGACAACCAGAAAGACGCAGCCTGATCCACGAGGCGACCCATGAACACCCTCAACATCATCGACTTCATCATCCTTGGCCTGATCCTCGGCCTCGCCGTCTGGCTCGCCGTCGTCAACCACATGATGGTGCGGCGCACGAACACCTTGAGGTACTGGAACAACCAGTTGAACCACAACCTCCTGATGCTCATGCCGCTGCTCAACCGGATACCCGGCGTGCGCACCATCGCCATCGACCCGGACAGTCTGAAGGGGGCGAAGGAAGAGGCCGAAGAGCCGGACGTGCTGCCTTTCGGGAAGGACAAAGACGTTGCGTAATGGCCAACAAGCGAGCGCGGCACAAGCAGATCCGTCGCTACCGCCGGCAGCGCCGGACCTTCTGGAGGTCTCCCACCGGGCAACGCATTCAGCGCCGACTCTCTGAGGCGCGGAGGCAGTAACCCCCGAAGGGGGTTGGGGGTTCGGGCCGGGCCAATCCCGGCCCCATCCCAACCACCACGAGAGGCGAATGACCTACAAACTCGACTACGCCGAAGCCAAGCGGGCGCTCTCGTCCCGCCTGGAAGAGAAGCGCGCCTGGCTCAGGAGCCAGGTGACGGAGAAGTTCAAGACAAACAAGCGTAACATCGCCGCCGACATCAAGGCCGCCGTGGAAGCGAGCCCCATCTGCGGCACAGGCCCGAACCAGCACAACGTCCGGCCGACGTTCTCGGGCGTGCGGGACTCCCTGGCCTGGGAGGTTCTGCTCGCACTGCTCGTTGAGCATGTGAACTGGGGCGATGTCCTGAAGGCCATTAAAGCGCCGGCCGCATTTAGCCGCGTCGACGCATCAAGCAAGTCCGGCTTCGCCTTTGGTTGGCCCGACAGGCTCGGGCCAGGAAGCGTCGCCCGCATCGTAGACGACATCAACTCGCACACAACAACAGAACCAATGATCGAGAAGCCCAACCTCTCTGACGCCTCCGCCGGGGAAGCCACCGACTGCTTCGACGCCCTCGTGCGCAAGATGCTGCGCAGCATCATGAGCCAGCGTATCGCCGAAGGGCACGAAGGGAAGATCGACGCCGACGACATCAAGGCCGCCAAGGCGGCCGTCCTCGACCAGTTCCGGAACGCCTGGGGCGACGACACCAAGAGCGTTGCCGGCATCGTGAAGCTGCGTGAGGAGGGCGGCAAGGACCCGGACTACCTGGAGGACGCAGAAGAGCCGTCTGGCGAGATCGCCCAGCGGATCATGAAGTACGTCACCGAGACCTACGGAGAAGCCTACAAGATGGCCGACGCCGCCACCGCCACCGAAGCCCCCGCTCCGAGCGCCGAAAGGATCACGATCGACAAGGGCTTCGCCGTCGGCATCAACGCCATGCTGGGGCAGGCCACGTCCGGCAAGTGGACGGACATCAACCAGCTCTTCGATGCGCTGGCCAAGTCGGGCGAGATCATCACGGTCAAGGAGCGTGAGGTCAACGAGCTGCGCCGGAAGCTGGCGTCCGTGCCAACCACGCCGACGACCGTGACGGCCAGCGCGTCTGGCGCCTACCCGTCGGGCAAGGTCGTCTGGCGCAACGCCAACGAGGTCTTCCCGGCGCCGACCGGCAAGAAGCAGAAGCTGCTCGACTTCGACGTGCCAACCTTCGAGTGGGACGGCCCGCATCCGCTCGTGCCGATCAAGGACGAGAACTACAAGTTCAAGCCCGGCAAGCTGGCCTCCCTGCTGTGGGCCATCGCCCGCAACAAGAAGGTCTGGATGCACGGCCACACCGGCACCGGCAAGTCGACGCTCGTCGAGCAGGTCTGCGCCCGGCTTTCCTATCCGATGGTCCGCATCAACTTCGACAGCGAGATCACCCGGATGGACCTGCTCGGCCGTGACGTCCTCAAGAACGAGAGCGGCGTCACCAAGTCCGAGTTCGTCGAGGGCATCGTCGTGCAGGCCATGCAGCAGCCCTGCCTCTTGCTCTGCGACGAGATCGACTTCATCCGGCCAGACGTGGCCTACGTCTTCCAGCGCATGCTCGAGGACAAGGGGCTGCTGCTGGCCGAGGACGGCGGCCGTCTGATCGTGCCGAACCCGATGTTCCGGGTCGTGGCCACGGCCAACACGCAGGGGCAGGGCGACGAGTTCGGCGCCTACCAGGGCGCCCGCCCGCAGAGCCAGGCGCTGCTCGACCGCTTCACCACCTGGATCGAGGTCGAGTACCTCAAGAAGGAGGAAGAGGCGAAGCTGCTCCAGGAGCTGGTGCCGGCGCTCAGCGCCGACATGGCGGAGCAGATCACCAACTTCGCCACCGAGGTCCGCCAGGGCTTCATCCAGGGTGACACCTGCCAGACGGTCAGCCCCCGTGGCCTGGCCGCCCTGGCCGAGGCGGTTGTCCACTTCCTGCCCCTGACGCCGAAGCCGAAGGACGCCGTCGAGTTCGCCCTCGACATGACGATCCTATCCAAGGCCACGAAGCAGGACCGGGCGCGCATCAACGAGTACGTGAACCGGACGTTCAAGTGAGGCAGGGGTGCGTAAGATGCACGAGGGAGGCGCGGCATGAGCCGCGCCTTCAAGATCGAGCCGCACAACATGGAGCTGAACAAGCGCATTGGGCGGTCTGTCTGCAAGCACTGCGGCCTGGTCGCCCTGCACAACCCGTTCAGCCAGTGGTCTGTGCGGATGGGGTGCAACAGCAGGGAGCACCCGGATTACGAAAGGCAGCGAGCGCAAGCGGGAAGGAGGCCATGAGCCGCGCCTTTACTGCCTACGTCGTGTTCACGACACGGTTCCACGGCTTCAAGATAAGCTGGAGCAGGCGTGGCCTGCGCCTCAGCCTCGGCTGGGTGCAGTGCGGTCTCCTGGGCACCGACATCGAGGTCGCCTACCACCGGCTCCAGAAGCAGGTCGCCCTCGCCCAGCAACGGGCGATGGCGGCGGACACGGCCATGCACCAGCTCGGCTTCACGCCGACCACCGACCTGATGGGCAACCCGTCCATCTGGTCCAGACAGAACGCACCGACAACCGACACGAGGCACTGATGGCCAAGAAAGGCTCAGACAACGCCGTCGCCAAGGCGATGGCCGAAGGCTACATGCCGGCCGGAACCTTCATGGATGCGACGTCGGCGGCGGCCCGCACCTTCAGCCGGGACGGCAAGCTGCGCGTCGTCTTCCAGGGCGAGGTAGCGGCCACCGACGGCGACACGATCTACCTGCCGGCGCTCGACCAGACGAAGACGCTGACCAAGGCGCAAGTGATGATCGGCCGTGGCTACTGTGACCACGAAGCGGGACACAACAGGCACACCGACATGCCCGCCTACAAGGCGGCGGTGAGGGCCGCGGAGGAGCGTGGCGACAAGCTCTTCCCGCACATCCTGAACGCGCTTGAGGACGTGCGCATCGAGAAGCGCATCATCGCCGACTACGTCGGCTCGCGTGAGAACCTGGCGGCGGTCCACCACGCCGTGAACCACGAGTTCCTGACGGAGCACCTGCCCAAGCAGCCCGAGGCCGTCGAGGACTGGCGCATAATCGCCCCGGCCGCCATCACCTGGGAGGGCTTCCAACGGGCGGGTTACGACGAATTCACGCTCGACGGCTACACGCCCCGCAGCCACGCCGAGTGCAAGGCCAAGCTGCCGGCCGACCTCCAGCGCAAGGTCGAGCTGTGGATCGACGCCCTCGAAGGCTGCCGCAACACGAAGGACGTGATCGACCTGGCCGAGCGTCTGTGCAAGGAGGTTCATGAGCACGAGAGGGAGAAGCGCAGCGGCGGCGGCGGAGGCGAAGGCGGAGGCAAGAGCGGGAGCGACGGCGCGGAGGCCGGTAAGCGCGAGCGCCCCGACACCTACACGGTCGAAGCGCCAGACGGCACGATGACAAAGGCGCCGGATACGACCAGCAGCACCGGCGGCGTGGGCGCCGGCCCCGAGAAGGTGGACCGGGTCTACGATCCGGACAGGGAAGCGCCGCCAACGCCGATCGGCACCGAACTCAACATCAAGCGCGTTTTCGGCGATGCGTCGACTTCGATCGAAGCCGGCTACAGGCCGTGGTCAACGTCGCACGACAAGATCCACACGCGCCACGACGGCCCCGGCAAGTACGTCGGCGTCGACAAGAGAGGGCGGCCGGACTACTCGAACAACTTCTCGTATGGCCACCGCCTGAGCCGGCCGTCTGGCGACAGCATGTACCGGCGCGCCCTCGAGAACGCGCAGGGCAGCACGAACCAGATGCGCCGCAAGCTGGAGCGGGCGCTCATGGCCAAGCTCCGGGCCGACTGGCGGGGCGGCCACGAATACGGCCGGCTCGACACGAAGCGTCTGGTCCCCGCCTACAACGGCGAGTCGAACGTCTACCGCATGAAGGAGGAGGCGCCGGCGCTCGACACGGCGCTGTCGATCCTGATCGACCTGTCTGGCTCGATGTCCGGCTCGCCGGCGTACCTGGCCATGCAGGCGACGATCTGTCTGGCCGAGGTTCTTGAGAAGGTCAACGTGCCCTTCGAGGTCCTCGGCTTCAACAACTCGTCCGGCTTCCTCGACGAGGCCAGTGCCAAGCAGTACCAGAGGGATATCAACGACGGCAAGAAGTACAGCCGTTGGGAGCCGCTGGACATCTACGTGTTCAAGGACTTCAACGAGAGCCTGCGGGAAGCCAGACGGGCGATGGGCCACATCACCGCCTGCGCCGGCGGCAACAACTCCGACGGCGACGCCGTCCTCGTGGCGCACCGCCGCCTCATGAAGCGGCGCGAAGCCAGGAAGATCCTGCTGGTCATGTCGGATGGATACCCCGCCCACATGAGCAGCTTCGGCAGGCAGCACATCTACAACTGGCTGCGCAACGTCGTCGACTATGTCGAGCTGACGGGCGTGAAGCTGATTGGCATCGGCATCATGAGCGATGCGGTCAGCCAGTTCTATCCGCGCTACCAGGTGCTGAACAGCCTCGCCGAGCTGCCCAAAGGCGTGCTCGACAACATCGCCCGCATGCTGCTCGGCGAGCGCTTCCGGGTCGACAACAAGGACCTGCTCTCGGCGGACCGGGCGGTGTCGAAGGCGCTGGGCAGGCGGTGAGGCATGCTCAACATCTTCGAGGGGGGGGGGCCGGATCGGCGACAAGGTCCGCACTAGAGACGGTCAGATTGGCGAGATCACCGCGGTCGACCCGTACTCAGGCCGAGTCCCCGTCGCCATCTCCTTCGGGAACTGGGGCGCAACATGGTACTGGGCCGACGGGACCTATGGCGGTGTCGACCCAGGCACGCAACATCCCCTCAACATCGTGGAGTTTCCCTACCCGAAGGAGCAGGAGACGCCGGCCGCAAGGCCGGCACTCTTCGACGAGTGGGAGTGAGCGATGCGAATACTCGAGAAAGGAGAGCGCGTAATGGCCAAGAACGGCGTGAGGGGAATCGTCATCGACGTCGACGTTGATGACCTGGAGATACCGTACAAGGTCAAGTTCGACGACGGCCAGGAGCTTTGGCTCCATTACGATGGCGATCCTCACTGCTGCTCCGACCATGATGGCTACGCGCTGGTCGACGACGCATCTGCCATGACGCTAACCCGCCTGTCCAAGGTGTTCGATGAGTGGGAGTGACCGATGCTCGAAGGATGCGTGGTTGGCGATCGTGTCCGCTGCAAGAACGGGGTGATCGGCACGATAACGTACGTCGACCAGAGCAATATCCCGTTCTGCATCTTCCTCCCTGGAGCCGGAACAGCCTGGTACGGGGCAGATGGGAGGATCTGCTCGGCCCTGCCGGAAAAGTACGGGACAACGGAAGATTGGCGCGTCGTGGCGGCGAAGGTCGGGGATGACGAGAAGCCCTTGGAGAAGCGCGTACTTTTCGATGAGTGGGAGTAACCCATGATCGACCTGAGCAAAGCCGAAAAAGGCGACCAGTTCGTGACGATAGATGGCCGCATGGTGACGCTCACGGGTGGCCCCGATAAGGACGGTGACTACACCATCCACGACGGTAGACAGACCTTCTTCTACAGATGGAACGGACTGTTCGTCGGCGAGGAGGATAACCCGGACTACCCCTGTCATCTGCGCGCTCGTGTGGTCGAACTTAAGGCCGAGCGCACACCAAAAACCGCCGTCTTCGATGAGTGGGAATAAGCGCCGCCGTCGATACACGGTCGCGCTCGCTTGGCTCGCCCTGCACGAAACCAGAGACATGCGGTTCTGGCTGCGGGTGGCCAAGGCGGTGCGGCGGAAGCGGATCAGACACAAGGATCACGAACGGATCAAGACGGTGATCGAGGAATGTCAATGAAGCGGCCAGACTTCACCACGCTTCCGATCGGCACTGTGGTGAAGGACTACTGCGGAAGAAACGTCGAGATCATTGACGTGCGAGACGGGTGCGTCCGGATAAGGGCAGAAAGGAGCGGGGACACATACTGGTCTGCAGCCGACGGCAGGATCGTCAGGTACTCATTGGGCCTATCGGAGCCGCCGCCGATCGAAAGTCGGACCACCAGTGAACATGGGGTCTGCGTAAACCTAGACCCCGACAGCGTGCCGCAGTGGGCTACAGCCAACGGGGGGCGGCAAGACGAGAAGCGAGCCAGCGTGTTCGAGGAGTGGCAATGAGACGGGCGGTGGACTTCACCAAGCTGCCCATAGGCACGATGGTGCGGCTCAAGGGTGTCGGGAGAATACCCGTGCGGATCGTTGACGTGGAGCCCGGAAAATGGGTGGCGGCGCAGAGGGCCGCAGACCCGCTCGGCTCGAGGCAGTGGATGTGGACCCGGAGCGGGCGCTACTGTGGCCCCAAAATGCAGGTGGACCACGAGGCGCCGAAGCCCCGCTTCAAGGGCGCCTCGGCGAGGGACCTCGACCCGAACACCATCAGGCTGCCGCAGGACGAGCCGGCGAGAGAGGCGGGCGCGGCGCGAAGCGTGTTCGAGGAGTGGCAGTGATGGACTTCACCAAGCTGCCGCCTGGCACGATCGTGAAGGATGGGCGGGGTGTTGAGCACAAGATCATCCACGCAAAGGACGGTTTTGTGATTGTCGAGAGTGTGGCTGGTGGCTCGCGCTACCTCCACCACAGCAATGGCAGGTACGTAGACGACCCGTCCGATGAGTTCACCCTCCTGCCGCCAGACGACGTGCCGGAGCAGAAGCTGAAGCAAGACAACGTATTCGAGTGCTGGCAGTGACCACGACGACAATCGAGGAACTGATAGCGAAGATCGCGGACGTGGATAATCAGGTGGCGGTGCTGCTCAAGGAGAGGGAGCCGATCGACCGGAAGCTGCGCCGTCTGGATGGCAAGCGGAAAAGGCTCATGGATGACTTGGGCAGGGCGATGCTGGAAGCGCTGAGCCCGGATGATCGCCTCGCCTACCTGCTGTCGCCGGAGAGCGTCGACGTCAGCATGGAGGTCTACCGAGAGCGCGAGCGCGTTATGCGCGAGCTGGGTTTTACGACAGGCTGCATCTGGAGCGAAACACGCCAACCGGTGCTTAGGGTCGCGCTGACCTATGGCGACCCGAAAAGCTTTGAGCGCACGCTCGATGGTATCCGGAAGACAATCAAGTACTACAAGCCGCACGCCGACGGGTGGGTGCGTTACGGCGTGTTCGAGCACACGCTATCGGAGTACGGCATGTACACCCTCCTGGTTTCGCCAGACGGGGAGACGGCCTGCCTCACCAAGACCACCTACGGCCGCACGGAAGAGAAGGTGAAGGGCACGCTGCCAACCGTGCTGAAGCACATTCAGGAGCACCACTGGTACGACGGACGCAAGCGCTCCGACGACTGAAATCCGCACACCTGCACCAAGGAATGCAGATGACCACCAACAACGACATGGCCAAGAGCGTCGCCAGGAAGATGCTCGGAGACCTGGTCAAGACGGAGAAGAAGGAGGAGCCGCGGCGCGCCTACCAGCCCCGGACGTGGGGCGATGACCCGCTCAACGATCGCGTCGACGACCTGTTCCGCGGGAACCCAGACGACCTCTACACGGCAGCGGCGCAGAGGAGGTCGCCGCGCCCCGTCAGCCCTATGCGGCAGAGGGCCAAGCCCTGGTACCCGGACGTGGCACCGAAGGGCCGGCCCTGGACCAAGGACGACATAGACCTGACGCTGCCGGACTTCCTCCGGCGAGACCTGGCCAGCACGCTGACCCGCAAGGGGGTGAGCCACGAGCCGGACAGCGGGGACCGGCGGGGCCAGTTCACGGAGGGGGAGCTGGAGAACCTGATCGACATCATCGTGAGGGCGTCTGGGACGGTGCTGGAGCACCACGGCATCATCTGGAAGACGGAAGGCGTCAAGAAGGTGAGGCAGGCGCTCGGCGAGGTGATGCGCAGCCACAGCCTGTATCGGCACCGGGACGGCCAGTACAGCCTGATCTCGGTGGTCAAGAGCGAATCCGAATAGAGGACGGAGAAGCGGCCCTGATCTTCAGGGCGGACGGACGGATCGAGGTCCTGTACCCGGCGAGGGTGCGGGACCCGCTCCCCGAGGCGCTGCTGTTGGCCTTCGGCTGCGCCATGGCCCTCGAGAACGAGGGCTGGCGGGCAAGGCTGTTGCAGCGGACCTTGCAGACAATCGTGGAGTGGAGACGTGAACGCGCTCGAAACGATTGAGTCGGTGATGCAGGGGATGAGCCTGGACGAGCTGACGACCATCGGGCGACTGGCCGCGGACCTGTGCAATGAGCGGGACCCGAAGTCCGGGTATGCCTTCAACTTCCCCACGAACGCGCTCGCACTGAGCGGACCCGGAGTAGCGGCGGGGCCGGCCAGGCCCCGGCGCACCGGGCCAGGCATCATGGCCTGGATGAAGTCGGTCGGGTCGGTCGACCTCTCAAAGCCCGGCGCCTACGCGGTCGACGGGAAGTGGCTGCGCCTGCGGGAGATCGAAACGCTGCCGGAGGACGCACTCGTGCTGATCGGCTGGGATGAGTACGGCGAAAAGCGGTATGCGCTAGCGCGGCGGAAGAACGGCTGCGCGCTCCAGACCGGCCCAGGGAAAAGCACCAGGATCAATGGGCTAAAGCACGTCGCGTGCAGCGAATGCCCCAGGGACGCCCCGGAGATACCAGCCTCCTTGCAGGGTAAACCCTGGGGGCCAATTTATGCGGCTCTTAAGTCTTTGGGCTATAGCTAGTCACTTGCGATTGCGTCGCAAGACGTTTATGCAGACGCATTAGAACCAACTAAGGAGAACCGCAGGGGGGCAGGAGGGATCTGAACAGCGCAATAAAGGAGAAAGAAGGGCGAACATGCCACAAGACAACATGGACTTAAAAGCAATGGAAGCGTTGCAGTTGGAAGTCGAGCGACTTAGGGCGCAAGTAGAGGCTTATGAGCGTCTTATTGAACGTCTAGTGGGGAAGACAAACGCCCCCACCCAAACACCTGAGAAGGCACGGGACACTTCCGCGCATTCACGAATAGCAAAAATCTTGGCTACGTTTACAGTCAAGCAGCACTGTGCCTACCAGATGCTAATGCGCGGAGCGTCCAATGCCGAGATCGCCGAGCGCATGGGCGTCACCGAGAGCACCGCCAAAGTGTACGTTCGGGGCATCATGAAGAAGCTAGGGCCAGACGTCCACACACGCGCACAAGTCATCCTACTGACACGGGATGCTTACGAGGCCATCCCGCCCGAAACCTATCGGGAAATGTCGCACGGCGTACCCAAGGACTGGGACGCGACTTGGAGCCCGGATGCACCAGACGCATACATCTTCCGAAACGAAGAGGAGTAAATGTCGGAGCTGAAGCTGAAGGCCCGTGGTGGACGCCTTCAGATCGTTGGGTACTGGAACGGGAAGAAAGTACGGAAATCCACTGGCTGCAAGCTGCATGAAGTCGAGAAAGCCAGACAAAAGCTCAAGGAATTAGAGGCTCAGCTTACACTTGGCGTGACGCCCTCAGCGCCCGCTAGTAGCGCCGCCAAGACTTTCGACGATGCTGCTGACTTGTACCTGGGGAGGCCGGAGGGTGTCTCCTACCACGATCGGTGGCTCGTCGGAGATCTGCGCAAGTACTTCGGGGGCCGCAAGCTGACAGACATTACGCCGGAGGTCATTGCCCACTGGGTGCGGGTGCGGCACGCCGGACACAAGCCGGGGTCAGTGAAGCGAAGCTTGGTTACACTGGCCGCTATCCTGAACATGGCCTACAAGCACGACTGGCTTCCGAAGCCGCCGAAGGTCCCGATGCCGAAGGTCGACGACGAGCGGACCCGGCGCCTGACGGAACCGGAGGTTGAGCGGCTGCTGGCAGCGGCCAAGCGGCGGGCGCCGCATCTCGTCCCCATGATCGTCTTCATGCTCTATACGGGGGCCAGAACGGGGGAAGCGGCGCGCTGCACCTGGGAGCAAATAGATCTGGGGCGCAAGACGGTACTCTTCACGACGCGCAAGGGCGGCAAGACGCGGCGACGCATCGTGCCGCTGCACCCGAAGGCGCTGGCCGTCCTGCTGTCCCTTCCACACCGGGAAGGGCGGGTATTCCGACGGAGGGACGGCCAGCCGTGGACTATCGGAACGAACGGCAACTTTCCGGGGCTGCACAAGACCCTGCGGCAGGTCATCAACGCGGCCGGCATCGAGGACTTCCGGCCCTATGACATGAGGCACACCTTCGCAACGAACGTGCTCGACGCGGGCAACGACATAAGGGACGTGCAGGAGCTGCTGGGGCACACGAGCTTGGTCATGACGCAGCGCTACACGCACGTCAGGCACCGGCTGCACGATGTCGTGGCGCGGCTGAAGATGGTGCGACCGTGGGAGTTGATGGCCTGACATCTTAGACGTCTGGCACAGTTGTCGGACACAGCCGGCCCCGGAGACGGGGCCGGTTGCTTTTTGGGACGCCAGGGAATCCGTCGTTTTTCGGCACAACTCGGCGGATTATAAGGACTTTCCCTCGAACGGATGGCGGCCCTGACGATCCTCGATCTCGATCACCCAAAGGTCGGGGTCGCGCTGAATCGCGCGGGCGATGTAGCTGTCCGCTTCCGCTTCCGGCACGAGTTCGCCCTTCAGCGCGGGCAACCAGCCGAACCGACCGTCCAGGTCTCGTGTCTGAGTCAGCACGCGGCATCCCTGATCGAGCTGATTGAGCTTGAGAAGGACGGATCCGCCCGTGACGTCTCCCTTTCGCACCACGGTTGCCGGTATGCCGTCGGCGATGCAGCGGCGAATATGCGCCCGGACCCACAGGTCGGTCGGCAGACGGTCGTCAGCCATTCCGGCACGATGAATGAGACTCGGTCGCGCGTCGGCCCGGCGGGCGGCCGCGGGCCTGGCGACCGGTGCAGTGCCTGGCGCTCAAGCCTTCGACTTCGGCGCGGTCGCCTTCGATCGCCTGGTGCGCGGCGCCTTGGTTTGCGCCCCGGCTTCGGACAGGGTCTGCTTGCTCCTGACGGTGCGTTTCGCTTCCTTCGCGGCGGCGCTTGCGGCCGTCGCGGGCAGGTCGCCGCCGCCCGGCGGCGTGGCTTCGGGCGCCTGCGCGGCCGTAGGCGAGGTCGGGTGCATCCTCGGAGCTGAGGTCGGTCTCTCGACCGATCGTTCGAGAGCGTCCTGCTCGGCCTGAGACTTGACCTCTTGCTCCGCGCGGTGCCAATGCTCCAGATGTTTCCCGTCGGGGCGGCCCTCGCGCTCCCAGATCTGGTACGCGCGCTCTCTGATCCTCGCTTCGAGATTCGTGCCGACCATTTGCGCTGTTCCCGTGAGATAATTTCGGTTCCAATGATGTGTAGCCCGCTTGCGCGAGTCAACCGGAGGGAGCCGTCGGCCGGCGCTCGATGCCGGGTCCGAGCCTGGAACCAAGCCACCATAGCCGCGTTTGTCGGAACGGGGGGCGCCGGGTGTTCTTGCTCTCCGGTCTTGCTGCCAATGACGGATGCGTCGTCCGCGCGAGGGGGCCTGGATCCGCGCGCGTCGGTCGGCGCCGGCTCCGGCTCCGCCGATCGTTCCGCCGCGCCGCATGGGAGAGGGTGAGAACTTGACCGCAGTACGGACGATTGAAGCACGAGGGGAAACGCCGGGGCCTCGGATCTACAACCTGTTTCCGCTTCTCGCGGGGTCGGTGGCCGACTGGAAGAAGCACCTGCCGCGGATCGCGCGCATGGGCTTCGACTGGGTCTATCTCAATCCGTTTCACTATCCGGGGTTCTCAGGCAGTCTCTACGCGGTCAAGGATTACCACCGGTTGAACCCGATCTTCCGGGGCGCGTCGAGGAAGCCGGACGATGCGTTGCTGCAGGACTTCCTGACCGCGGCGCGGAAGCACGGCATCGACGTGATGATGGACCTCGTGATCAATCACACGGCGAAGGACTCGGATCTCGTGACGGAGCATCCGGACTGGTACCTGCGCGAAGCGGACGGATCCGTCCGGTCGCCCTCGGCGATCGATCCGGCAGACGCGACGAACGTTACCGTCTGGGGCGACCTCGCCGAGATCGATTTCAGCGAGCGGCCGGAACTTGCGGCAATCGTCGATTACTGGTCGGACATTGTCCGCTACTACGCGCGGCTGGGGTTCCGGGGATTCCGCTGCGATGCCGCCTACAAGGTGCCGGCCGCGGTGTGGTCGGCGCTGATCGAAGCCGCCCGGGCGGTTCGGCCCGACGCCGTTTTCGCCGCCGAGACGCTCGGTTGCCGGCTCGACGAGGTGGCGGCGCTCCGCCCCGCTGGCTTCGACTTCCTGTTCAACAGCTCCAAATGGTGGGATTTCCGTGGCGAGTGGCTGCTCCAGCAATACGACGACTTCCGCCGTATCGCCCCGTCGATCTCCTTTCCCGAGAGCCATGACACCGACCGTCTGGCGGCGGAAGCGATGGCCCAGGGACTCACGGCACCGGACCGGATCGAGGCGCTCTATCGCCAGCGCTACCTGTTCGCCGCCACCTTCTCGACCGGGTTGATGATGCCGATCGGCTATGAGTTCGGCTTCCGGCGCAAGCTTGACGTGGTCCGCACCCGGCCGGCGGATTGGGAAGAGCCGCTGTTCGACCTCAGCGACTACATCGCCGAGGTCAACGCGATGAAGGCGGAGCAGCCGGTGCTGAACGAGGAGGGGCCTCAGGTCGCCGTACATGCGGATCTGGGGCCCGCGGTCGCGCTCGTCCGTCGTGGCGAGCGCGCGACGCCCGGCTGGGTGGCGACGATCCTCAACCCCGACGGGCAGGGCTCGCACGGCTTTGCCGCCGGCCGCCTCGCCGACGTCGTGACGGGGCCGGTCGAGGGCCGCGAGATCACGCCCGAACGGCCATCCGGCGAGGACCTGACGGCCGACCGGATCATAGAGCTGGAGCCGTTCGCGGCCCGCGTGTTTCGGGGGGAGGGGGACAGCCGGCCGCGCGCCCCGGCTTCCGGGTGCGCGGTGTCGGCCCGGACGGCGCGGTTGGCATCGACGGTGGCGCTGCCGCTGAGCGAGATCCGCAGCACGCCGGTCATCATCCAGAACGTCTGGCCGGAGATCGACCACGGCCGATATCCGGTGAAGCGCGAGGTCGGCGACGTTCTGGAGGTCTGGGCCGACATCTTCCGCGAAGGCCACGAGAAGATCGCCGCCGTGCTGAAATGCCGCCGCAAGGACGAGGCGGACTGGCACGAGGTGCCGATGACTCTCGAGAACCCCGGCCTCGACCGGTGGTGCGGGCGCGTCACCCTCACCGAAAACACCCGCTACCTCTACACGATCGAGGCGTGGAGGGATGCCTTCGAGTCCTGGCGGGACGGTGCGCAGAAGAAGCGCGACGCCGGCCAGGCCATCGGTCTCGAGCTCCTCGAAGGTCGTCTGCTCGTCGAGCGGACCCTGGCGATCGCGCAGGGCGAGGATCGTGGGCGGCTGGAACGGCTTCTCGAGGCGTTCGACCGGGCGGAGACCGAGGACGAACGGGCCGACCTCCTGCTGTCTCCCGCGGTGCAAGGGCTCATGGCGCGCTGGCCGGACCGCTCGCAGGCGACGCAGTACGAGCCCGTACTCGAGGTGGTGGTCGACCGCGTCGCGGCGCGGTTCGCTGCCTGGTACGAGATGTTCCCGCGCTCACAGGGAACGGAACCCGGACGGTCGGCGACCTTCAGGGATTGCGAAAGGCGGCTGCCCGAGATTCGCGATATGGGCTTCGACGTCGTCTACCTCGTGCCGATCCATCCCATCGGCCGGACCTTCCGCAAGGGACCGAACAACACGCTTGCCAGCGGTCCGGACGACCCCGGCAGTCCCTATGCGATCGGGTCCGAGGAGGGCGGTCATACCGCCGTCCATCCGGATCTCGGAACGCTGGAGGATTTTCGCCGCTTCGTTGCCGCGGCCGAGCGGCACGGCATGGAGGTCGCGCTGGATTTCGCCATCCAATGCTCGCCCGACCATCCCTGGATCAAGGAGCATCCGGAATGGTTCGAGTTCCGTCCCGACGGCTCCATCAAATACGCGGAGAACCCGCCGAAGAAGTACCAGGACATCGTCAACGTGAACTTTTACGGCGAGCACCGCGAGGAGCTGTGGCGGGAGCTGCTGAAGGTCGTGCTCTTCTGGGTCGACCAGGGCGTGAAGACCTTCCGGGTCGATAATCCGCACACCAAGCCGGTGCCGTTCTGGGAATGGCTGATCCGTTCGGTGCAGGAGCGGCATCCCGAGGTGATCTTCCTGTCGGAGGCCTTTACCCGCCCGCCGATGCTCAAGATGCTCGCCAAGGTCGGGTTCAGCCAGTCCTACACCTACTTCACCTGGCGGAACTTCAAGGAGGAGCTGATCGAGTATCTGACGGAGCTCACACAGACCGAGGTCAAGGAGTATCTGCGACCGAACTTCTTCACCAACACGCCGGACATCCTGCCGACCTATCTCCAGACCGGTGGGCGCCCCGCGTTCAAGATCCGGCTCGTGCTGGCCGCGACGCTCTCCAGCGTCTACGGCATCTACAATGGGTTCGAACTGTGTGAGAACACGGCCATCCCGAACACCGAGGAGTATCTCAACTCCGAGAAGTACGAGTACAAGGTGTGGGACTGGGACCGCCCCGGCAACATAAAGGACTACATTGCGCGCGTGAACCGCATACGGCGCGAGAACCCGGCGCTGCACGAGCTCGACAATCTCCGGTTCTATCCGTCCGACGGCGAGCAGGTGCTGTTCTACGGAAAGATGACGCCTGATCGCGGGAACATGATCTTCGTCGCGGTCAATCTCGACCCCTTCGAGCCGCAGGAGAGCGAGGTCGAGCTACCGCTTGAGGCCATGGGCATCCCCGAGGACGAGAACTTCGAGGTCGAGGATCTGCTGACCGGCGCCAAGCATCTGTGGCGCGGCGCCCGCCATCGCCTGCGTCTCGATCCCGAGGTGAACCCGGCCGCGATCCTGCGGATCGCCCCCTGGACCTATGTCGACTACCGAACGCCCTGCTTCTGAAGTCAGAGAGAGATGCATTCCGACGATCCGCTCTGGTACAAGGACGCAATCATCTACCAGCTGCACGTCAAGGCGTTTTACGATTCGAACGGCGACGGCATCGGGGACTTTCCGGGTCTGACCGCGAAGCTCGATTACATTCGCGACCTGGGAGTCACGGCCATTTGGCTGCTGCCGTTCTATATCTCGCCCCTGCGCGACGACGGCTACGACATCGCCGATTATCGGCGCGTCAATCCGGCCTTTGGCACGCTGGGCGATTTCCGGAAGTTCGTGCGCGAGGCGCACCGGCGCGACCTGCGGGTGATCACGGAACTGGTCATCAATCACACCTCCGACCAGCACCCCTGGTTCCAGCGCGCGCGCACGGCCAAGCCCGGATCCCGGTGGCGGGACTACTATGTGTGGAGCGACACCGACCAGAAGTATCTCGGCACCCGCATCATCTTCCTCGACACGGAAACGTCGAACTGGGCCTGGGACCCGGTCGCCAAGGCCTATTATTGGCATCGCTTCTACTCCCATCAGCCGGATCTCAACTTCGACAATCCGCGCGTCGTCCAGGAAGTCATCAACATCATGTACTACTGGCTCGACATGGGCGTGGACGGGCTGCGGCTCGACGCGATCCCGTATCTGTGCGAGCGCGAAGGCACGAACAACGAGAACCTCCCCGAGACGCATGCCATCATCAAGCAGCTCCGGGCCGCCCTCGACCGACGCTACACCGGCCGCATGCTGCTCGCGGAGGCGAACCAGTGGCCGGAGGACGTGCGCCCCTATTTCGGCGACGGCGACGAATGCCACATGGCGTTCCATTTTCCGCTGATGCCGCGCATCTACATGGCCGTGGCGCAAGAGGACCGGCATCCGATCACCGACATCATGCGGCAGACGCCGGAGATCCCGGAGAACTGCCAGTGGGCCATCTTCCTGCGCAACCACGACGAACTCACGCTTGAGATGGTCACGAATCAGGAGCGCGACTATCTCTGGCGGTTCTACGCCGCCGACATGCGCGCGCGGCTCAATCTCGGAATTCGCCGCCGCCTGGCGCCCCTGCTTGAAAATGATCGGCGCAAGATCGAGCTCCTGAACAGCCTGCTGCTGTCGATGCCGGGGACGCCGATCATCTATTACGGCGACGAGATCGCCATGGGCGACAACATCTTTCTGGGCGATCGCGACGGCGTCCGCACGCCCATGCAGTGGTCGCCGGACCGCAACAGCGGCTTCTCCACCGCCGACCCGCAGCGCCTCTATCTGCCGCCGATCATGGATCCGGTCTATGGCTATCAGGCAGTAAACGTCGAGGCGCAAAGCCGAAGCTCGTCCTCGCTGCTCAACTGGATGAAGCGCATCATCGCCGTGCGCAAGGCGCATCCGGCCTTCGGCCGCGGCAGCTTGCGGTTTCTCTATCCCGGTAACCGCAAGATCGTCGCCTACATCCGCGAATATGGCGACGACACGATTCTGTGCGTGGCCAACCTCTCGCGCTCGCCGCAGCCGGTGGAGCTCGATCTCTCGCCCTATCGAGGCCGCGTGGCGATCGAGCTGATCGGCCGCAGTCCGTTCCCCACGATCGGCGAGTTGCCTTATCTCATCACCCTGCCGGCCTACGGGTTCTACTGGTTCCTCCTCGCCCAGGAGGCGGAAGCCCCGAGCTGGCACGAGCCTTACGTCCCGCCGCTGCCGGAGCTCCTGACGCTGGTCGCGCCGCAAGGCTGGGCGAGCCTGCTGTCGGACCGGCCGCGCGAGGCCCTGCAGGGCCAGATCCTGCCGGAGTTCCTGCAGAACCAGCGTTGGTTTGCGGCCAAGGACGCGGGCGTTCAGTCGGTCGAGATCGGTGACCACGTGGAGGTCGGAACGGGCGACTGGTCCGCGCTCTTCAGCGTTTGCCACGTAACGCTGACGACGGGAGCGACCCAGCGCTACTTCCTTCCCCTTGCGGTCGCCTGGGAGGACATGGAGGACCCACTCCTCTCGCTGCTGCCGGCCAGTCTCGCCCGCGTCCGGAAGGGGGCCCATCGCGGTGTCCTGTACGACGCCGCCGCCGATCCGATCTGGACACGCCTCGTCATCGAGCTGGTGCGCAAGGGCGAATCGTTATCGACCGCACAAGGCGGGCGAATCGTCTTTTCCGCGACCGACGCGCTGGGTCCGCTCGAAGACCTGGCGGATATGGAGATCGGCCGGATCGGAAAGGAGCAGAGCAACAGCTCCATGCTCATCGGCGGCAAACTGGTGCTGAAGATCTATCGACGGCTGGAGCCCGGCGTCCATCCGGAACTGGAGGTCGGTCGCTATCTGACGAGCGTGGCAAAGTACCGCAACACGCCGCCGCTCCTCGGCGCCGTCGAGCTGTTCGACAGCCAGGGGGAGCCGACCGCGCTCGCGGTGCTGCAGGGGTTCGTCCGGAATCAGGGCGACGGATGGAGTTACACCCTCGAATATCTGGGGCGCTTCTTCGAAGCGGCGCAGCTCGAGCCGGGCGGCGAACCGATGGAGAGTGTGGGGCTGGATCCCAACCTCGGTCTGTTCCAGACCTTGGGCGTGCGGACCGCGGAACTGCATCGCGCCTTCGCGCTCGACACCGAAGACCCCGCCTTCCGCCCGGAGCCGGTCAGCGCGGCGGACCTCTCGGCTTGGCGGCGGCGGATTCACAAGCAGGCGCAGGAAGCCCTGGCGGCGATCCGCAAGGCGCGAAGGGCTTTGCCCGAAGCGGCGGCTGCCGATGCCGCCATGCTCCTCGACAGCCGGCGTCTTCTCGCGGAGCGCATCGACCGGCTGATGCCGGAACGTCTCGATGCGGTCAAGACACGCTACCACGGCGATCTCCACCTCGGGCAGGTGATCGTCGCGCAGGACGACTTCTACATCATCGACTTCGAGGGTGAGCCGGCGCGTCCTCTGGTCGAGCGCCGGGCCAAACATTCGCCTCTCAGAGACGTCGCCGGCATGCTGCGGTCGTTCAATTACGCCGCCTGGACGGTCCTGTTCGACCGAGCGGCCCTGGAGCCCCGGACCTTGGACGCGCTGAAGCCATGGGCGGAGCTTTGGGAGGAGCGCGTCTCGGACAGCTTCCTGACCGGATACTGGCAGGCGATCGACGGCTGCCCATCCTATCCGAGCGATCCGTTCCAGGCTCAGAATCTGGTCGATCTGTTCAGCCTCGAGAAGGCGCTTTACGAGATCTGTTACGAGGCGGCCAATCGCCCGACCTGGCTTCGGATTCCGCTGCGTGGCGTTTTGCGGATGTTGGCCAAGGAGGAATAGACCGACCATGGCGAGCTTGCAGGAGGAAGTGGCCATCCGTGCCGTCGTTGCCGGTGATCACGCCGACCCTTTCTCCTATCTCGGCATGCACGAGGAAGGGCCGGAGAGCTGCCTCGTCGTGCGCGTCTTCGAGCCTCGCGCCCTGCATGTCTCGGTCATCGACGCGACGAGCGGGGAGGAAGTCGCCACGCTGCGGCGACTGCACGAGGCCGGTTTCTTCGCCGGACGAATCGAGGGTCGCCGCCACCGCTTTCCCTATCGGTTGCGGTTGCGCGGCGCCAGAGGAAGCTGGGAGATCGAAGATCCGTACCGCTTTCCGCCAGTCCTGGGCGAGATGGACGTGTACCTCCTGGCAGAGGGCAAGCATCTCGAGATCTACAAACGGCTCGGTGCGCGCCCGATGACCATGGAAGGCGTGGATGGCGTCGCCTTCGCGGTCTGGGCGCCCAATGCCCGGCGGGTCAGCGTGGTCGGCCCGTTCAACGACTGGGACGGACGGCGCCATCCGATGCGCTTGCGGTTCGAGTGCGGCGTGTGGGAGATCTTCATCCCGAATCTCCGTGAGGGTGAGCTCTACAAGTACGAGATCAAGGCGCGCTCCGGCGATCTGCTGCCGTTGAAGGCCGACCCTTGCGGGTTCTACGCCGAGCGCCCGCCGGCCACGGCCTCGATCGTCTTCGACCTAAACCGGTACGACTGGCAGGACCGGGACTGGGTCGATCGGCAACGCGCGCGGGCGAACGCACTCGACGCGCCGATCGCAATCTACGAGGTGCATCTCGGATCCTGGCGGCGGAAGGAAGACAACCGCTATCTCGGCTATCGGGAGCTGGCCGATCTGCTCGTGCCTTACGCCAAGGAGATGGGGTTTACCCATATCGAGCTGATGCCGGTTTCCGAACATCCGTTCGACGGCTCCTGGGGCTATCAGCCTCTCGGCCTGTTCGCGCCCACCAGCCGCTTCGGCAACCCCAACGACTTCCGGTTCTTCATCGATCGCTGCCACCGCGAGGGGATCGGCGTTTTCCTCGACTGGGTTCCGGGCCATTTTCCGACGGACCCACACGGCCTCGGCTGTTTCGACGGCACGCATCTTTACGAGCACGCCGACCCGCGGCAGGGCCGGCATATGGACTGGGATACCCTGATCTACAATTTCGGCCGGCGGGAAGTCGCGAACTTCCTCATTTCCAACGCCCTTTACTGGCTCGATCAACATCACGTCGATGGCCTGCGCGTGGACGCGGTCGCGTCGATGCTCTACCTCGATTACAGCCGCAATCCCGGCGAATGGATCCCCAATGCCTATGGCGGGAACGAGAACCTCGAGGCGATCGCCTTCCTGCGGCGCACCAACGAACTCGTTCACGGGCGGTTCCCCGGGGCCACGACCGCAGCCGAGGAGTCCACGGCTTGGCCCATGGTGTCTCGGCCGACCTATCTCGGCGGCCTCGGCTTCGGCTACAAGTGGAACATGGGGTGGATGCACGACACCCTGGAGTACATGGCGAAGGATCCCATCCACCGCCGCTACCATCAGGACAAGCTGACCTTCGGCCTGCTCTACGCCTTCACGGAGAACTTCATCCTGCCGCTCTCACATGACGAGGTGGTCCACGGCAAGGGCTCTCTCCTCGGCAAGATGTCGGGCGATCGTTGGCAGAAGTTCGCCAATCTCCGCGCCTATTTCGCGTTCATGTACACCCATCCGGGCAAGAAGCTGCTGTTCATGGGCGGGGAGTTCGCTCAGGAGCGCGAGTGGTCGCACGACTTCGGCCTCGACTGGCATCTGCTCGACGACGCGATGCATCGCGGGGTGCAGCTCCTGGTCAAAGACCTAAACCATCTCTACCGGGCAACCCCGGCGCTGCATCAGCTCGATTGCGAGGCGGCAGGCTTCGCCTGGATCGACTGCCAGGATGCCGAGAACAGCGTCGTTTCCTATCTGCGGCGCGGTCGCGATCCGGAGGACATTGCCGTCATCGTCTGCAATTTTACGCCGGTCGTCAGGCACGACTACCGGATTGGCGTTCCTTACGGCGCGTACTATCGGGAGCGGGTGAACACCGACGCCGTCGAATACGGCGGCAGCGGCGTGGGGAACAGCGGCGGCCTCCATGCGGAGCCGGTTCCCCAGCACGGGCACACCCACTCCCTGGCTTTGACCCTGCCACCGCTGGCCACCCTGATTCTGACGCCGGAGCGCGGCGGCTGACGCCTCCGGCGTGCCTATTAGACAGGAACGAAGGATTCCGCTGCTTGTTCTTTTCCGAGGTCGGCGCAGCAGAAGAAGGCACTCCGATGAGCCCGAGGAGGTCTCGATGGATATCGTGAAGGCGCGCGTTTGGCCGGGCGAACCCTATCCGCTTGGCGCGACTTGGGACGGCAAGGGCGTCAACTTCGCGATCTTCTCGGAGAACGCCGAGAAGATCGAGCTGTGCCTGTTCGACGACAAGGGCGAGCGGGAGGTGGAGCGCATTCAGCTTCCCGAATACACGGACGAGATCTGGCACGGCTATCTGCCGGACGCTCGTCCCGGCGGTCTCTATGGCTATCGCGTCTACGGGCCCTATGACCCGAAGAACGGCCATCGCTTCAACCACAACAAGCTGCTGCTGGACCCTTACGCGAAGGCGTTGCAGGGAACGCTGAAATGGACCGACGCCCATTTCGGCTACACGGTGGGACACCCGGACGCCGACCTGTCGTTCGACGAGCGCGACAATGCCGCGGCCATGCCGAAATGCCGGATCGTCGATACCGCCTTCACCTGGGGCGAGGATCGCCGGCCGCGCCGTCCATGGCACGAGACGATCATCTACGAACTTCATGTCCGAGGCTTCACCAAGCTGCACCCGGACGTGCCGGAGGGGCAGCGCGGCACCTTCGCCGGCCTTTCCTCGCCGGCGGTGATCGAATACCTGTCCGATCTCGGGGTTACGGCGATCGAGCTGCTGCCGGTCCATGCCTTCATCGACGACCGGTATCTGTGCCAGAAGGGCCTTCGGAACTATTGGGGCTACAATTCGATCGGCTTCTTCGCGCCGGAGCCGCGCTACTTGAGCAGCGGGCTGCTCGGCGAATTCAAGACGTTTGTCCAGCTCCTGCACGACGCCGAGATCGAGGTTATCCTGGACGTGGTCTACAACCACACCTCGGAAGGCAACCATATGGGTCCGACGCTGTGCTTCCGCGGTATCGACAACGCGTCCTATTACAAGCTGCAGCCCGAAGACCCGCGCTATTACGCCGATTTCACCGGCTGCGGCAACGCCCTCGACCTGCATCACCCACGGGTCCTGCAGCTCGTCATGGACTCCCTGCGCTACTGGGTCGAGGAGATGCATGTCGACGGTTTCCGCTTCGATTTGGCGACGACGCTTGCGCGCCGGAACGGAATCTTCGACAGCCATGCCGGCTTCCTCGACGCCGTGCGCCAGGATCCGGTCCTGTCCCGCGTGAAGCTGATCGCGGAACCCTGGGACGTGGGCGACGGCGGCTATCAACTCGGCAACTTCCCGCCCGGATGGGCGGAGTGGAACGACCAGTACCGCGACACGATCCGGCGCTTCTGGAAGGGCGACGAAGGCCTGATCGGCACCGTCGCCTCCCGCATCACCGGCTCGAGCGACATCTTCGGCCGGAAGGGGCGGCGCCCCTGGGCCAGCATCAACTTCGTGACGGCGCATGACGGGTTCACCCTCAACGACCTCGTCAGCTACAACCGGAAGCACAACGAAGCCAACCAGGAAGGCAACCGCGACGGTTCGGACAACAACAACAGCTGGAACTGCGGCACCGAAGGGCCGACGGACGATCCCGAGATTCGGGCTTTACGCGCGCGGCAGAAGAGGAACTTCCTCGCGACCCTGATCCTCTCTCAGGGCGTGCCGATGATGGTGGCCGGCGACGAGTTCGGCCGGACGCAAGGTGGCAACAACAACGCCTATTGCCAGGACAACGAGATCAGCTGGGTCGCGTGGGAGGGCATCGACGAGGAGGATCGCAGGCTTCTCGATTTCGTTCGGCGGCTGATCCGGCTCCGGCGCGACCACATCGTCTTTCACCGTACCCGGTTCTTCCACGGCCAGGTGCTCCCCGGGACCAACGTCAAGGACATCATCTGGCTGCGGCCGGACGGCCGGGAGAAGGAAGCCGGGGACTGGGAAGTGCCCTCTGCCCGCTGCCTGAGCTTTCTGCTGAGCGGCGAGGCCGGCCAGTACCATCTGACGCCCCAGGGCGAGCCGGAACCGGACGATACCTTCCTGGTTATCTTCAACGCCTATCACGAGGACATCGAATACACGCTGCCGCCGGCCGAGCTGGGGCACCGTTGGGAGCTGCTGATGGACAGCGCGACCGAAAACGGCCTCGGGGACGGCGAGGTGCTGGCGGCCGGTACGATCTATCCGGTCAAGCCGCGGTCCTTCGTCCTCTTCATCCGGCGCGACGACGGAGAAGAGACGGGCGAGCAGGAGCGATGAAACGTGCGCACGCGATGCCCTTCGGGGCGGAAGTTCAGCCGGAAGGCGGTGTCCGCTTCCGGCTGTGGGCGCCGTCGGCCGACAGGGTCGATCTGTGCTTGGGGGCGCCGGACGCACCCCGCATCCTGGCGATGGACCGGCTGGCGGGCGGCTGGTACGAGCTCCGGGTTCCGGAGGCGCGGGCGACGGTGCGTTACGCCTACCGAATCGACGGGGGCCCGCGGGTGCCCGATCCGGCATCCCGCTTCCAGCCGGAGGATGTGCATGGAGCAAGCGAGGTCGTCGATCCGGGTCACTTCGACTGGACCGACGGGTCGTGGCACGGCCGCCCGTGGGAGGAGGCGGTGCTCTACGAACTCCACATCGGCACCTTCACGGAGCAGGGGACCTATGACGGCGTTGCGCAGCGCCTCGACCATCTGGTCGAACTCGGCGTCACCGCAGTCGAACTCATGCCGCTGTCGGAAGCTCCGGGCGGCCGGAACTGGGGCTATGATGGGGTGCAGCTTTTCGCGCCGGAGGCGCGGTACGGTCGCCCGGAAGACCTGAAGCGCCTCATCCAGGCAGCGCATGCACGCGGCCTCATGCTGTTCGTCGACGTCGTCTACAACCATTTCGGTCCGGAGGGGAACTACCTCCACCATTACGCGGAGGCGTTCTTCTCAGACCGTCATCACACGCCCTGGGGCGCCGCCCTAAACTTCGATGGGCCGAACAGTCGCACCGTCCGGGACTTCGTCATCCACAACGCCCTTTACTGGATTGAGGAGTTCAACCTCGACGGCCTGCGGCTCGACGCCGTTGACCGGATTATCGACGACAGCGAGCCCGATATCCTGAGCGAGCTGGCCGCCGCGGTGCGGAGCGCCGTCGGCGGCCGGCGCCATGTCCATCTGGTGCTCGAGAACGACCGGAACGCCGCGCACCGGCTCGAGCGTGACGCAGGCGGTCGCCCGCGCAGCTTCACGGCCCAGTGGAACGACGACATCCACCATGTCTATCACGGGCTGCTGACCGAGGAGACAGGCGGCTACTACCGGGACTATGCCGATCGCCGGATCGAACGCCTCGGCCGCGCCTTGACGCAGGGATTCGTCTACCAGGGCGAACCGTCGGTGCACCGGGGCGGGCAGCGCCGCGGCGAGCCGAGTGCGCACCTTCCGCCGACGGCGTTCGTGAGCTTCCTGCAGAACCATGATCAGATCGGCAACCGCGCCTTCGGCGAACGGATCGACGCGCTGGCGCCGGCCGAAGCTGTGGAAGCGGCAGCGGCCATCCTCCTTCTCGCGCCGTCGCCGCCCTTGCTCTTCATGGGCGAGGAGTGGGCGGCGCCGCAGCCCTTCTACTTCTTCTGCGACTTCGGGCCGGAGCTGGCGCAGAAGGTTCGTGACGGCCGCCGCAAGGAGTTTGCGCGCTTTCCCGAGTTCACTCACCCGGCCGCGCGTGAGCGGATCCCCGACCCCAATGCGCCCGATACCTTCCGCGCCTGCATCCTGGACTGGTCGGATCGCGAGCGGTCGCCCCACCGCGAGCGGCTGGCCCTGTACCGGCGCCTGCTTAGGCTTCGTCACGCGGAGATCGTGCCGCGGCTCAAGGGCGTCGGCGGCGGCATCGGCGCCTTCGAGGTTCTCGGCGAACGCGGTCTTCTCGCCCGGTGGGGGCTCGCCGACGGCGCGCGTCTGACACTCGTTGCCAATATGGGGCCCGACGCCGCTCCCGTCGTTGCGGGATTGCCGGCGGGGCGGCTGCTTTTCGCGACCGACGGGCAGGATCCGGTCGGTCTCTCGAAGGGCGCCATGCCGCCCTGGTCTGTGGCGTGGTTTCTTGACGGCGGCGGGGCGGCGGCATGACGGTCGAAGAAATCGAGCTCGACCGCCTTGCTCGGCGCCTCGGCATTCAGGGCGATTATCAAGACGCTTACGGCCGATGCCGTCGCGTCTCGTCGAGCACGAAGCGCAGCCTGCTGGCCGCCATGGGTTTCTCCGTTGGGGACGCGCAGGCGGTGGCCGCCTCGGCGCGGACCGTCGAAGAGGCTTCCTGGCGGCGACCTCTGGACCCGATCCTCGTCGCCGTGCAAGGCGAGCCGCTGCCGCCGATCCCGATCGTCCTCGAGTCAGTCCGAGCCGGTGCATCGCTCTCCTGGACGGTGGAGGAAGAGACCGGGCGGATCCATCGTGGCGAAGTGAGTGTCGGGGCTCTGCCGATCATGGCGACCCATGTGCTCGACGGCCGCGCCATGGAGCGTCGCGGCCTAAGCCTCCCGATCGCGCCGCGCCCCGGCTATCATCGGGTCCGAGTGGCGGGGACCGCCCTCGACGCGGCCGCCTCCATGGTGCTGATCGTGGCGCCGCCCCGCTGCTACATCCCGAAGTGCCTCGAAGGCGAAGGCAGAGCCTGGGGCGTAACCGTCCAGCTCTACGCTCTTCGTTCGGCGCGGAACTGGGGCATCGGCGACTTCACCGACCTTCGCCGGCTCGCGGAGAACCTCGCTCCGCTCGGCGCGAGCGTGATCGGCGTCAACCCGCTGCACGCCCTGTTCCTCGACAATCCGCGGCACGTCAGCCCTTACTCGCCGGCGAGCCGTCTCTTTCTCAACGTCCTTTACATCGACGTCGAGGCGGTCCCCGACCTCGCCGAAAGCGATGCCGCGCGCGCGTTGATCGAGGGCATGCGGGCCGACGGTCGGATCGACCGGCTTCGGGATGCGCCTCTCGTCGATTACGCCGGCGTCGCGGCGGCGAAGCGGCCGGTCTTCGAGGCACTCTATCGATCCTTCCGCGCGAACCACCTCGACCCCGGCGGAACGGAGCGGGCCGCCGCGTTCCGTGCATTCCAGGCGCACGGCGGACCGGCGCTCGAAACCTTTGCGCTGTTCGAAGCTCTTTCGGAGCACTTCCGAAGCGGTAACGGCGGCCATGGCTGGAAGGCCTGGCCGGCCGCATATCATGACCCTGAATCACCGGAGGTGTCCGCGTTCGCCGCGGCGCATGGCGAGCGGATCGAGTTCTTCCAGTATCTTCAGTGGCAGGCGGATCTCCAGCTTCAGGCGGTCGCGGAGACTTGCGCCCGGGCCGGAATGCGGATCGGCCTCTACCGCGACCTGGCGCTCGGGGTCGATGCCGGCGGCGCGGATGCCTGGGCACAGCGCGCGGTCTTCGCCGAGGGCGTTTCGATCGGGGCCCCGCCCGATGCCTTCAACAGCAAGGGCCAAAACTGGGGGCTGCCGCCGATCATCCCGCACGCGTTGAGGGAGAGAGCCTACGAACCGCTGATCGAGGTCTTGCGGGCCAACATGCGTCACACCGGGGCGCTCAGAATCGACCACATTCTCGGCTTCATGCGGCTTTTCTGGGTACCTGATGGCAAGACTCCGGACGAAGGCGGGTATGTCGATTATCCGTTTTCCGACCTGCTGGGGATCCTCGCGCTGGAAAGCCATCGCAACCGATGCCTCGTCATCGGCGAGGATCTGGGGACGGTTCCCGAGGGGCTGGTCGAGCGCCTTCATCGGTGCGGCGTGCTGTCTTATCGCCTGCTTTATTTCGAGCAGACCGGCGAGGGCGAGTTCCTGCCGCCGGAGGCGTATCCGCCGATGGCTCTTGTCTCTGTGACGACGCACGACCTGCCGACATTGGCCGGGTACTGGCGTGGCCACGACATCGACCTGCGGGCCAAGCTCGGCCTCCTCAACTCGGAGGAAGCGTTGCGCGACGCGCACCGCACGCGCGACCGCGACCGCCTTCGGCTGCTCGACGCGCTGCGTGGTCAGGGGCTCCCGGCGGCCGACGCCGGTTCCGAAGCGGAGCTTCGCGGAGGGGCGGCGCCGTCCGACGAGCTGGTGCGCTCGATCTATCGATTTCTGGCGCGCACGCCGGCAAAGCTGCTGGTGGTGTCGCTCGAGGACGTCCTTGGAGCGGAAGATCAGCCCAATCTTCCGGGAACGACGGACGAACATCCCAATTGGCAACGCAAGCTGCCGCTCGATCTCGACGGGCTGGCGACCGATCCCAGGATCCGGACGCTGGCGGCGGCCCTGCGCGAGGTCCGCCCGGCTGCGTCGTCGGGTCAAGGCGGGCGATGATAAGCGCCGCGCCCACACCCTCGCCCGGATCAATCCCGTCCGATACGCCCATCGCGACCTACCGTTTCCAGTTCAATAGGGAGTTCACGTTCCGCGACGCCGAACGGCTGATTCCCTATCTGCACGCCCTCGGCGTCAGTCACCTCTATGCGTCGCCCTACCTGAAGGCGCGGTCCGGGAGCACCCACGGATACGACATAATCGATCACAACGCGCTCAACCCCGAACTCGGTGACGACGACGATTTCGAGGCGCTCGTCTCCGCCTTGCGGCGTCACGGCATGGGTCAGATCGTCGATTTTGTGCCCAACCACATGGGTGTCGGTATGGCGGACAACGAGTGGTGGCTGGACGTGCTGGAGTGGGGATCCTCTTCGCCCTTTGCGAAGTATTTCGACATCGATTGGGATCCGGCCAAACCGGAACTCCGCGGCAAGGTATTGCTGCCCGTTCTTGGCGACCATTACGGGGAGGCCCTGGAACGCGGGGAGCTGCAGCTGCGATTCGAGACCGAGCAGGGCAGCTTCAGCGTCTGGTATCATGGTCACCGCTTTCCGATCGCGCCGCGGCGCTACGCCCGGATTCTCGATGCCGCCCTCGACGAGATCCAGCGAGACCTTCCGGGCGGCGGCGTGGACGAGCTTCGCCGGCTCGTCGCGGCGTTTCGCGGCCTCCGCACCGGAGAGATCCCCCTGCGCCACCGCCCAGCCGAGCGGCAGCGGGCCATCGAGCTGAAAGGGGCGCTCGCCGACCTTTGCCGTCACGATCCCGCTGTCAGCGCGGCCATTGCGCGGGCGGTGGCGTTGTTCAACGGCACGCCGGGGGAGCCCCGCAGCTTCGAGCCGCTTCACCGGCTTCTCGAGGCCCAGTCCTATCGTCTCGCCTTCTGGCGCGTAGCCGCGGACGAGATCAACTACCGCAGATTCTTCGACATCAATGATCTTGCCGGACTGCGGATCGAGCTGCCGGAACTGCTCGAGCGGACTCACCAGCTGGTCTTCCGCCTGATCGCCGAGGGCAAGGTGCACGGCCTGCGGATCGACCACGTCGATGGCCTCTACGATCCACGGGAATACTGCGAGCGGATTCAGGAGCGGTATCGCGACATCCGCGGCGCCGCGGTGACGGCGAGCGCATCGGCGTTAGGGGCCGCAGGGACCGCGGCCCGATCGGCGGACGAGCAACCGATGCTCTTCCTGGTCGTCGAGAAGATTCTCGCCCAGCATGAACGGCTTCGCGAGGACTGGCCGATCGCGGGCACCACGGGTTACGAGTTCGTCAACCTCGCCAATGGGTTGTTCGTCGATCCGGCCGGCGAGCGGCCGCTGGACCGAATCTACCGCCGGTTCATCGGCGAGCGGGTCTCCTTCGACGCGGTTCTCTACGCCGCCAAGAAACAGGTCATGGGCAATATCCTGGCGAGCGAGCTGACGGTGCTGGCGAGCGATCTTGCCCGCATTTCCGAGAGCAACTGGCGCACACGGGACTTCACGCTGAGTGGCCTTCGGGAAGCGCTGAAGGAGGTCGTGGCCTGTTTCCCGGTCTACCGGACCTATGTCACCGACCGGGGCGCAAGCGCGGAAGACCGCCGCGACATCGACTGGGCCGTCGGACAGGCGCGCAAGCGCCATGCCCTGCCCGACAGCAGCATCTTCGACTTCATCCACGATGCGCTCACGACCGACCTGGTCCGCGGGGCGCGGCACGGCTACAGCCGCCGGGCCGTCATTCGCTTCGCCATGAAGTTTCAGCAATACACCGGTCCCGTCATGGCGAAGGGTCTCGAGGACACGAGCTTCTATCGCTACAACCGGCTTATCTCCCTGAACGAGGTCGGCGGCGACCCTCGCCGATTCGGCGTATCGGTCGCCGCCTTTCACCATCTGACGCAGGAGCGCGCGCGCCGCTGGCCGGCAACGATGCTGACCACCGCCACGCACGACACGAAGCGCGGCGAGGACGTGCGCGCCCGCATCGACGTGCTGTCCGAGATTCCGCGGGAATGGGGGCGGCGGGTGCGGCGCTGGGCGCGGATGAACCGTCGGAACAAGCGCGATTCCGACGGCCGGCCAGCTCCAACCGCGAACGATGAATACCTGATCTACCAGACGATACTCGGCGCGTGGCCTATGGAACTCCTCGACCGCGATCCGCTCGATCCGGAAGCCGTCGCGGCGTTTCGGGAGCGATGCGTCGCCTATGCGATCAAGGCGGTTCGGGAAGGCAAGCAGAACTCGAGCTGGAGCAACCCGGACCCGGACTACGAAGAGGCAATGACCGGCTTCGTACGACAGATTCTGGACTCGACGCGGACGAACCCGTTCTTGGCCGACTTCCTGCCCTTTCAGCGGCGCGTGGCGATCCTTGGGATGCTGAACGGATTGTCGCAGACGGTCCTTAAGCTGACGCTGCCCGGTGTTCCCGATATCTATCAGGGCGGCGAGATGTGGGACCTCAACCTCGTCGATCCCGACAACCGGAGGCCCGTGGACTACGACCGGCGGATCGACGCGCTGAACCGGCTGCGGCAGAGCTTCCCGGACGACGGCCCGGCATCGCCGGACGATGTGGCGAGCCTGCTCAAGACCTGGCCAGACGGCCGCGTCAAGCTTTACGTCGTCTGGCGGTTGCTGACGCTTCGGAACCACCATCCCGAGCTGTTCCGGAGCGGCGGTTATCAGCCGCTCGCGACCACGGGAGCGGCTGCCGATCACGTCTGCGCCTTCGCCCGGGAAGGCAAGGGGATTACGCTGGTCGTCATCGTTCCCCGGCTCCTGGCCGGGCTCATCGGCGAGCCCGAGGGCCTTCGGCCCGGCCATGTCTCCTGGAACGATACCGCGGTCGCCCTTCCGTCCGCTTGGAACGGCGGCGCATTCCGCGCCGTTTTTACGGGCGAGCACTTCGCCGCCGGAGCACGGGACGAAGGGCTGCCACTGGATGTACTCCTGGCACATTTTCCGGTGGCGGTTCTCATCTCGACCGCGGCCGCTTGACTTGAGCTTTGCCCGCAACATGGCTAGCGTTCCGGGCGGCTCGGTCATCGAGATGGCCCACAGCGGCTAGGCGCGACACCTCCGAGACCCGGTTCTCCCTGGATGACTGTTCGTTGGCGCCTCACACTCATATTGCTGCTGACGATGCTGCCGGCGGCGATCTACAGCTTGCACGAGGCATGGTCGGCTCGTGAGAGCGAGATCGGGCGGATCGAGGCGAGCGCACATCGCCTGGCGCTGGTCGCGGCGGCCTATCAACGGGAAATGCTCGACAGCACCCGGCGCGTCCTGACGACGCTCACCCAGCTTCCCGAGATCCGGTCGAGCGCTTCCCCGCGTTGCGCGGAGACGCTGAGCCGTCTCCTCGTGAGCTTTCCGGAGTATCGTGACCTCGCGACGGTCGACCGGGACGGCAACATTCTGTGCAGCGGTAGCGCGACCGTGGAGCGCGAAACCGTCGGGGACCGCACCTGGTTTCACCAGATGCGGCAGACGCTGAAATTCACGATCGGAGAGTACGTCGTCGGCGCGCACGGCACGACGATCCTGCCGGTGGCCGTTCCCGTCGTCGAGAACGGGAGCTTTACCGGTGCCGTGGCCGCGAGCATTTCGATCGATTGGTTGCAGCGCCTGATGGGGCGCATCAACCTTCCGCAGTTCGGTGTCGTGCATTTGCTGGATCGCGACGGTGTCGTCCTCGCGGCCTATCCGCCGATGGCCGACGCCGCCCGCTCCCTGCCAATGTCGCGGGCGCTCGAAAAGGTTCTAAACGGGAACTCGATACCGCCGGTCCTGGCCACCAGCGACCGGTCCGGAATGCAGCGGCTCTATGGGATCGCCTCGATCGAGGACGGCGATGCGGTCGTGCTGTTCAGCATTCCCCATCAGAGGGCGCTCAGCGGCGTTGCAGCGCAGTTCTGGGGGCTTCTGGCCGGACCGCTGGCGATGTGGGCGCTGGCGGTCATCGCCGCGTGGATCACCAGCGAGTTTCTCATCGCACGCTGGCTCCGGCGGCTTTGCAGGAGTGCCGCGGCTTTCAGCAGGGGCGATCTCGCCGCGCGTCCGCACATACCGGACAGCCCCAGGGAGATCCGGCAACTGGCCGCGACCTTCTCCAGAATGGCCGACACCATCCAGGCCCGGGAGGCCGAGCTGCGCGGCTCGCTCAAGGAAAAGGAAATCCTGCTCAAGGAGATCCATCACCGCGTGAACAACAATCTCCAGACGGTGACCAGCCTGCTCAATCTGCAATCTCGGCGCGTTGCCGATCCGGCCGCTCGCCGGGTGCTCGACACCACTCAGATGCGCGTCCGCGCCCTGTCGCTCGTTCACAAGCACCTGTACGAAGGAGAAAACCTCGCGGCCGTCGACATGAAGGCCTTCGTCGCCGAACTCTGCGCACAGCTTTGGCGGCTCTACGCCGTCGATGAAAATCGGATTCGCCCGGTCATCGACATGCCGACCCTGCATGTTACCCCGGACACCGCCATTCCTCTTGGGCTCCTCATCACCGAGGCGGTCGCCAACACCCTGAAGCATGCCTTTCCGGAGGGGCGCTCGGGAGGGGTCGAGATCACCCTGACGCAGGATCGGTCGGGTGCGGTCCTCCAGATTGCCGACAACGGCGTCGGCCATTTGCACCGAGGCGGCACGCAGGACGAGGAAGAGGGGCTCGGCCTGACGCTGATCCGGGCGCTTGCGCTTCAGCTACACGCCCGGCTTGTCCTCGAGGGGTCGCGTGGAACCACGGTCGTTCTGCAATTCAATCGGCCCTTGGATCTGGAGACGCCCGCGGGGCGTCCTGCCGTTTCGGGCGAGGACGGCTCCGCTTAAGCCTGAGGTCGCCTGTCGATCGGCAGGCGCAGCCGGCGGCGCACCCCGGCCGGTTAATTTGATGGGCCGCAGTGGAACTCGCGGCGGATACCCAACGTTGACAGGTCGACATGTCCGATCCGCGACGGATTACGAACGGCGGAGGCGGCCGAAGGTCTGCAGGTACGCTGATGACGAAAAGCAACGTAAAATTCATCAATGCCCTGATGAGCGAGCCGTTCCTCACCCGCGAGCAGGAGCTCGATCTGGCACGCCGCTGGCGCGAGACCGGCGATCAGGCCGCCCTGCACGAGTTGGTGCGGGCTTACATGCGCCTGGTTGTCAGTATCGCCGCGCGCTTCCGCAACTACGGCCTGCCCATGAGCGATCTGATCCAGGAGGGCAACGTCGGCCTTATGCTCGCCGCCGCTCGCTTCGAGCCGGAGCGCGAGGTGCGGTTCTCGACCTATGCGGTGTGGTGGATCCGCTGTACGATGCAGGATTACATTCTGCGCAACTGGTCCATCGTCCGAACCAGCACGACGCCGTCCCAGAAGCTGCTCTTCTTCAACCTGCGTCGGTTGCGCGCTCGCATCGAAGGCGCCTGGGCGACGGAGGAGCTGTCGGAGGAGGGACGCGCGAAGATCGCTGAGGAGCTCAGGGTGAAGCCCTCTCTTGTCGAGGAGATGGGGCTCAAGCTCTCGAAAAGCGACACGTCGCTCAACGCCCCGATCAACGACGCCAGCGACGGCGAACTGCAGGACTTCCTGGTGGACAACCAGCCGAACCCGGAGGACATCGTCATCGCGACACGTGCTGCGGAACGGCGCTCGCAATGGCTTGCGGAGGCCCTCGACGAGCTCAGCCCGCGCGAGCGCGGCATTCTGAGCAAACGCCGGCTGTGCGAAGACGGCGCAACGCTCGACGAACTTGGTCGGGAATTCCACATCACGCGCGAGCGCGTGCGGCAGCTCGAGCAGCGGGCGATGAAAAAGCTCCGGGAATCGATGCGAAAGCGGGTGGAAAAGCACACCGACCTGTTCGCTGACGCGTAGGGGCTGCGACCCGAAGGCGGGGAACGAACGGGGCCGGCAAGGAAAGCGGCGGCCTGGCCGGGGTCGGCGCTCAAGGGAGCGCCACATCCCCATACGGTCTGGACGCGGCCGATGGCTGATTGATCGACCGCCGGTCATCGTCCGTCGGAGCTGATTCGTTGCCCATCACCTTGGGGTACAATACACGCCGGGCGCGCGATACCCGTGACTTGATCGTTCCGACAGCGCAACCGATGATCCGCGACGCTTCTTCATAGCTGAAGCCGCTCGCGCCGACGAGCAGCAGAACCTCCCGTTGCTCGACCGGTAGTTCCATGAAGGCCCGCTGAAAGTCCTCGACCTCAAGGTGTGCTTCCTGCGTCGGCGGCGTCGCCTGGTGCGTTTCGGCGACGTCTTCCAGCGCGTCAAATCGCATGCGCCGACCGCGCAGCGTGTTGATGTGATGGTTGCGTAGGATGGTGAAGATCCAGGCGCGAAAGTTGGTCCCCGGGCGAAACTGATCGGCTGCCGAGAGTGCCCGGACAACCGTTTCCTGAACCAGATCGTCGGCGAGGTCCTTATCTCGGGTCAGAGCGCGGGCGAAAGCACGTAAGTGAGGGATCGTCTCTATCAGCAGGCTGTCGATCGATCCCGTCATGCCTCGTTCTCCCTCCTGGAAAATCCCCCAAATCGTACCTCCTGCTCAGATTCCCCTCGGGGCTAAAACTAGGCGGACAAGCGCCCGCGTCAACGAATGGACATGAAAAAAACCTTGCCCGTCCGCGGGCGTGGCGCTGCGCGCCATGGCGCGGGACCGCCGGCGAGAGGCGCAAAACTCGAGGGGGAGGGAAATAGGAGGAAGGGCCGGGCTAGCGGGATCGTCGGTGCTTCCGCAGCAACTCCAGCATCGATTCCGGGATGGGCTCGTCCAGAACCGGGTCGTACAGCTTGCGCAACTGATCGTTTACCCAGCGCTGAAAATTTTCCTGTTCTGTCTTGTCCGCCTTCACGGTCGTGATGGAACGCTCGCCGCGCGAGGTTCTATCCTTGCGCGAGCTCCTCCTTTCAACCGAGGCGTCGACACGCTTTTTCGCCACCTACCCCCTCCAACGAAGTCCCCGTGACGATGCACTCCGTGCGGAAATTTGCACAGCGGATGGTCCTGGCAAACTCCTATACGGAACTTCCTCTACAACTAGTTACCGGTGCCACGATGGTGCAGACCGCAGAACGATTGGCGGAACCGCGCCCTGGGCAACCGCGGCTGCAGGTTACACGTTTCGGTTCCGGACTTACAGATCTTGCTCGCAGATTAGGCCCCGCGCGCAGACGCATGCCGAATAGATTTCTATTGCCTCTCTGGAACTGAGAGGTTCAGATGCCCTTGCGTGTGGCAGTCACCTGAAGGAAGCGAACATGGCTGAACAATCAAGGGAAATTGTCGCTCAGTTGCCGTATTTGCGCCGGTATGCGCGCGCCCTTACCGGATCCCAGAAACGGGGCGACCAGTACGTTCGCATCTGCCTCGAAACCATCCTTGCCGAACCGTCGCGGATCTCGGCCGACAAGGACCTCCGTCTCCAACTCTTCACCGTCTTCCACGAGGCATGGCGTGCCGTGCACAATGCCATCGGCGATGTTGAAGGCCAAGCATCGCAGGCATCGGCCGGTGGGGACGGAACGCGCGCGCGCTTGGAGCAGCGATTGGCCGCGCTTCCCTCGGCCGAGCGTCAGGTCCTGTTGCTCGTTTCCCTCGAAGGGTTCTCGATCGACCAGACGGCGACGATCCTCGGTATGGCCCCGGCGGAGGTGGAGGCAAAGCTCACCCAGGCCCGCGCCGACATCATGCGGCAGGAGCCGACGAAGGTCTTGATCATCGAGGACGAACCGCTGATCGCGATGGACATCGCGCAGATTGTCCAGGATCTGGGGCACACCGTATGCGGGACGGCCGCCCGAAAGGACGAAGCGCTCACGGTTGCCAGGGAGACCGAACCCGGGCTCGTGCTCGCCGACATCCAGTTGAAGGAGGGAGACAGCGGCATCGAGGCGGTGCAGGAGATCCTGCAGTCCATCGACGTCCCGGTGATCTTCGTAACCGGTTTCCCCGAACGCCTGTTGACGGGGGAAGGGCTCGAGCCGGCGTTTCTCGTGACGAAGCCCTTCGACGCCGAGACGTTGAAGACCGCCATCGGACAGGCCCTGTCCGTGCAGCACGTGCCGGCTTAGCCTCCGATCCACTCGCTTCCTTAATGGCGCCGCGGACGGGTCCTCGCTTCCCGGCCGCGGCGTTCGTTACCGGGCCGGACCTCGCCCGCTCCGTCCGCTCATGGCGAAGGAACACGCCCGGAACATGGAACGGGTTGGCTGCCGACGGGGTTCTCCATCGAAGCCCGCCTTCGTCGGGCGAGCTTCCAAGGGGCACCGCGAACGGATTTGCCGATGGATGCCGTCAGGATCATTTGCGCGATCGTGCTTCCGCCGCTTGGCGTCTTCCTGCAGGTCGGTTTCAGGGGCCAGTTCTGGCTGAATGTCCTGTTGACGCTGTTCGGCTATATCCCGGGGATCGTCCATGCCATCTGGGTGATCGCGAAGCGGTGAGGCCAATCGCGAAGCGACCCACGACGAGCGGTACCGGGCGCGACCGCGTCGGCCCACGGCACGACGAATCGCGCGAGGCGGCGTACAGGCGGGTCGCGAGGCTCGCGCATCTGCTCGATGACCGCTTCGCCTTGCCGGGAACGCGCTGGCGCTTCGGTCTCGACGGGCTTCTCGGTCTTGTTCCCGGCATCGGCGACGCGGCGACGACGATCCTTGCGGCTTACATCATCCTCGAGGCGCGCCGTCTCGGCGTTCCGGCGACGATTCTCGGCCGCATGGCCGCCAATGTCGGGGTCGATCTTGCGTTCGGCGCGATCCCGGTTGTCGGCGACCTGTTCGACTTCGGCTGGAAGGCCAACCGCAGGAATCTGGATCTGCTCCGTCGCCATCTCGACCGTTCCGGTCTGGAAGCGGCGGCTCCGGCCGATACCGTCGCGCCCGCGCAGCGGCGGTCGAGCGATCCGAAAATCGGATCGGTTGCGAACAAGGTAAAGGCCAAGTAACTTGACCGCGCCGTTGACGTAAATCGGGCGTCCGGCCGCATCTTCCGATCGCGTTTCGCACCGCCGAGCGCTGGAACAACCGTCGAATACTGGATCGACGGGACGCATTGGGCGCCTTCGGGGAAACGACGTTGGGCGACGGCCGGTTCCCCATCGACGGCATTTCGGGACGGCCCGGAGGAAACTTGGCTGTAGTGAAAGCGAGCGGTATTCTGACGAGATATAGCCCCTGCCGTTGAAAGCGCTTGCGGCCGCGATCTTCGTGCGGCGTCGGTGCCAGCGGATTTCCCCGCCCGGTCCGCCGGGTGGAATTTTTCCGGCTCCTTCAAACTTTTCGCGCGGCCAAAGCGTTTCCTGCTGAGCAGCGCGGACGCGACCGTGAGAGTCACGGCTGAGACTTTGAATGAAAGAGGAGAGAGAAATGGCCTTCGAACTTGCCCCCTTGCCATACGCTGAAGACGCCTTGGAGCCCGTGATCTCGGCCCGCACCATGCAGTTCCATCACGGCAAGCATCACAAGAGGTATGTGGACACCCTCAACGAGCTGATCGCCGGCACGCCCCTGGAAAAGGCGGACCTGACGGACATCATCCAGGAGGCGGCCAAGGACAAAGAAAAGCAGAAGATCTTCAACAACGCCGGCCAGGTCTGGAACCACGACTTCTTCTGGAAGTGCATGAAGCCCGGGGGCGGCGGCGCGCCGACCGGCGACCTCGCCCGCCGCATTGATCAGGACTTCGGCGGGTTTGACCAGTTCAAGAAGGAATTCGCCACGGTCGCGAACAATCATTTTGGCAGCGGCTGGGCCTGGCTTGTTCTCGACAATGGCAAGCTCAAGGCGATCAGCACGCCGAACGCGGTACCGCCGATGGTCCAGGGCCAGAAGGCCTTGCTCACCTGCGACGTCTGGGAACATGCCTACTACCTGGATTACCAGAACCGGCGCCCGGATTTCGTGCAGGCCTTCCTGGACAAGCTGGTGAATTGGGACTTCGTCGCGCAGCAGATGTAGTCCCCGGATAGATCCGGGGCCGGAACGGGACTGACGGTTCCGCCGGAAAGGGGGCAGGTTCGGCAAGCGGCGGGTTAGCGCGATCCGCCAGGCCGAACCACCCCGGCCGATCACAAGTCGATCGTGCCGAAACGGTCTGCCCCGACCATCCGGTCATTGCCGCTACCGCGCCTTGCGAAACTCCGACACCGATCCGCCGCCGTTCTGGGCCGCGGGCCGTCGCTCGGCCGCCGGCACCAGCTGGTAGAGCCGGTATGGCGGGCAGGCGGAGGCGAGCGCGCGCAAAAAGCCATCGCGCCACCATGTGATGTTCTCGCGCCGGAGGTTCGCCATCATGGACCGCCACCGCGCGCGACGCTCCGCGACCGGCATTCGGAGCGCGGTATGCAGCGCCGTGGCGACGTCGCGGATGTCGTAGGGATTGACCGTTAGGGCGCCGAGCAGTTGCTCGGCGGCCCCAGCGAAGCGGGAAAGGACGAGGACGCCGGGATCGTCGGGATCCTGAGCGGCGACATATTCCTTCGCGACCAGGTTCATGCCGTCGCGCAGAGGAGTCACCAGCCCGACGGCGCTGGCCCGATAAAGCCCCGCAAGCTGCTCTTGCCTGAACGAGCGGTTGATGTACCGGATGGGGGTCCAGTCGAACTCCGCGAAACGTCCATTGATCCCGCCCGCGATCTTCTCGAGCTCGGCACGGATGACGAGATATTCGGGAATGTGCTCGCGCGACGGGGCGGCGACCTGCGTCAGACAGACTTGGCCGCGATGCTCCGGCCGTGCCTCCAGAAGCATCTCGAAGGCCCGGAATCGCTCGACCAGGCCTTTCGTGTAATCCAGGCGGTCGACGCCGATGATTGTCCGGTGGCCTGGCCCATCTCCGGTCCGGCGCCCTCGCTGTGCCTCCGCGGCCATGGCGGCGAAGCCATCGGCGTCGATTCCGACCGGAAAGACGCCAATGGAGAGTGTTCGGCCGAACACGTGGACCTTCCCTTGACCGTCGATCACTCCGTCGAGTTCGCGCTGCACGAAGTCACAGAAGTTCTGAAGGTCGCGGCGGGTCTGGAACCCAACCAGGTCGTAGGCGCAAAGACCGTTCGCCAACTCCCTGTGCCAGGGCAGCGCCATCATCACGTCCGGCGGCGGGAAGGGAATGTGAAGATAGAATCCCAACGGGTTCCCGATGCCGGACCGCCTGAGCTCCTCTCCCAGCAGGAACAGGTGATAGTCATGGACCCAGATCGTGTCGTTGGCCGTGATCAGTGGTGCCAGACGGCTTGAAAAAAGCGCGTTGACCTGCCGGTAGGACAGGAAGAACGCGGAATCGAACGACGTCAGGTCGAGGCGCCCGTGCAGCAGCGGCCACAGCGTCCTGTTGGCAAAGCCGTTGTAGTAGCCGTTGAAGTTGTCTTTCGTCAGATCGATCGTGGCAAGCGAGAAGCCGTCACGTTGTGTCACCGTCGGTTGCGTCGCCGGCGTTTCGACGACCTTCCCGCTCCAACCGAACCAGAGTCCGCCGGATTCGCTCAGCGCTGCCTTGAGGGCCACAGCCAGTCCGCCGGCCTCCGACATCGCGGGTGAGACGGTGGGAACCCTGTTCGAGACGACGACCAGCCGCTTCATCCAACCTCTGCCTGTTCGGTTGGTGATCCCGCGGCGTTCCGTCTGATGAACGATCTCCTGGGTCGCGCCCCGGTAAGAAAAGAGTCCTGTCGTCTCGCATGTTTGGCCGCACGGGACGTATAGAGGGCGGCATGGCGCCCTTGTTGGGCTGACATTCGGAGGCACCCGGCTTGCGGTTGGGCCAACAGCGGCCGGCAAGACCCACTCTTCTTGTCTTGAACTTCAAACGTTGGCCGGCACGTCTGGTTCCCGGGCGGCACGAATTTGCGTAAATCTGAAGGTCCTTGGCTCGGGCGGCCCCCGCGAGGCGCGGGCCGTGACGGTGCGGCGGTACCGCGGGATCGTTCCGCGGAGGCGGAACCTAAGTTCTCTCACAACGTTTTAAGACCGCGGACCTGGACTGTCGGTGATTAACGCCCCGAGGTGCCGCCGTCGCGTCTTGCGGCGCAGCGATGACGCCGGCTGAACCAGGCGGAGATCCTTGGCCAAGGATACCGTCGCACCCCGGTCGGCACCGCGAGACGGCCTTCGGGCGGATGGAAACGGTGTCAGGCTTAGGATGAGCAGGAAAGAAGCGTTTGAACAGAAGGTGGAGGCGCAGCTTAAACAGATATCGATCGAGATCCAGCGGTTGCTCGATCAGGTCGATGAGGCTGGCGTCGATGCTGAGATCGAGATGATCCGCGCGATCGAGGAAATATGCGATCGATGGACCGATGCCGAGCGCGAGCGCAATCGCGTTCGCACGGCCGGCGAGGAGGGATGGGAACACCTGCAATCCCGTCTTGAAGCGGCGCTCGACGAACTGCGCTCCGCGGTGGAGCCCACGGTCGCGCGGTTCCGGCGACTGAGCACCGCACCCGCTTCCTTCGCGGCGAACCCGCAATAGCGGCGCCGGCCCCCATGGCGACCCGGACCGTATAGCCCGGCAGAGGAGGCCCTCGACCGCGACGGACAGCCGATGGCGATGTTCGCCGATCGCCCATGCCGGAGGTCACGGGGCCATGGGAGGCGACTTCTTATCAAGTCTGTGGACGGCCCACACGCCTCTCGACGCGATCGTCCTTCGTTTGGGCGCGGCGATCTTCTTCGGCACCGTCATTGGCCTCGACCGGGAGCTGCGGCAGAAGGCGGCCGGCCTGCGGACCCACATGCTCATATCGCTTGCGGCGGCGACCTTCACGCTCTTGACCTTCGAGCTCGTTTATCGGCTGGACGCTGCGGGAACGCTCGAGCATGTGCGGACCGATCCGATCCGCATCATCGAAGCGGTTATCGCCGGTGTCGCTTTCCTTGGGGCCGGCAGCATCATCCAGTCGGGCGCGAACGTTCGCGGCGTGACGACGGGGGCAAGCATGTGGCTGGTCGGGGCCATCGGATTGGCCTGCGGTGCGGGAATCCTCGATATCGCGCTTATCGCTTTTGTCTTCGGCATCGCCATTCTTACGATTATCGGATGGTTGGAAAGCCATCTCCTAAACGCCGGCAGGGACGAGGACTCCTCGCGCGGCCCGTAAGCGTCGGATCCGCCGCGGCCGGGACGGGCCGGTCCGTTTCGTGGTAGACGATAGGCTGCGAAACCGAGAGCCGGAGGAGTTGCTCGCCATGGATGCGGATGAACTGCGCGCCCTGCAGGCGCCCCTGAAGTCTCGCTATCGGGACGAACCGGACGCGGCCCGGATCACGCTGCGAGCATCCGGTGAACTCGGCAGCGAGTCCATCTCCTGCAAGGTGGAGACCGGGCGGGCGCTCGTGGAGGCCGGGCTCCATCCGGCGACGGGCGGGGACGGGCTCAGCGCCTGTTCCGGGGACATGCTGCTCGAGGCGTTGGTCGCCTGCGCCGGCGTGACGCTGCGGGCCGTGGCCACCGCCCTCTCTCTGCCGGTCCGCGGCGGCAGGATCACGGCGGAGGGTGACCTCGACTTTCGCGGCACGCTCGGGGTTGCGAAGGAGGCACCCGTGGGGTTCACCGCCATCCGTCTGCGCTTCGATCTCGACACCGATGCCGAGCCCGAGCAGTTGGAGAAGCTCGTGGCGCTGACGGAGCGCTACTGCGTCGTCTATCAGACCTTGCGCAACGCGCCCGCCGTGACGATGCGCCTCGGTTGAGACGCCGCGGGGCGGTTCCGGAGGCGTTGCCGTCGCGGCAGACTCAGCCGATGACGGCGCCCAAATACATCATCGCCACGAATCCGATCAGGAGCCCGACGGTCGCGTGGCCCTGGACGCCCTTGCGATGGGTCTCCGGGATGATCTCGTGGCTGATCACGAACAGCATGGCGCCGGCGGCAACGGCATAGCCCCAGGGCAGGAGAAGCGCCGCCGTTCCGACCAGCGCCGCGGCCGCCGCAGCGGCAATCGGCTCGACAAGGCCGGTCATCAGGGCAACCAGGAAAGCCTGGCCCCGCCGGTATCCATCAGCCGTCAGGGCCGCGGCGACGACGAGCCCTTCCGGCATGTTCTGAAGCCCGATCCCCAGCGCAAGCGCCAGCCCCGTATCGACGTTCCCGCCGCCGAAGCCGACGCCGACCGCAAGTCCCTCCGGCAGGTTATGGATGGCGATGGCGAAGACGAGGAGCCAATGGTGGCTGACCGCCGCGATGGCTGCCCCACCGCCATCAGGGCCGAGGACGAAGTGCTCGTGCGGGATGGCGTTGTGAGCGATGAACAGGAGCCCGGCGCCCAGCAGGATGCCGGACCCGATCATCAGCGGCGCGTTGCCGGTGCCGACCAGCTCACCGGCCGCCTCGAGGCCAGGGAGGATCAAGGAGAAGATCGAGGCCGCCAGCATCACGCCCGCCGCAAAGCCGAGCAGGGCCCCTTCGCTCTTGGCCGACGGGTGCGACCAGGCAAGCACCGGCAAGGCGCCGACGGCGGTCGCCAGCCCGGCGATGAGGCTGCCGACGAGGGCCATTTCGCCCGGCGAGAGATAGGACATCCAGTCGGTGAGGAGCGGCATGGCACGACGACCTGTTTGTGAGCGGAGATCTGCTTTAATGCGAATTAGAACTATTAAAATCTAAGGCCAATAACGGCGCTCCGCAAGATGCTCGAGCCGGAACGAGGCTGCACCGCCCGCCATTCCTTCCGATCGGAACCGGAATCGGCGCCTCCGCAGATATCGATATCGGATAGACCGCTGACGGTCTTCATGGTGTCCCGGGAACATTCGGTCGATAGGTCTGTTATTTGTCACAACCGCGGCTCTCGCGTCGAGCGGCGCCAGCTTCGGTGAGAACGGAGTCCGAATGAAGGGGAAACCGATCGGCTGGGGACGGCTGCGCGCTCAACGTGACGCGGCCGCGCGGTTTCCGATTCTGGCCGGCGCGGCGCTTCTGCTTGTCGCTGCTGCCGTGCCCGCCGCGGCGCAGGATCCCTATTCGGGCGCCGGCGAACGGGAAGGGCAGGGCGAAGTTCAGGTCGGCGCCGGGACGACGACCCAGGTTACGACCGGCACCAGCGGCACGCGGTCGGAGGCGACGCCGACGGAAGCGGAGATCCCGCCGCCGCCCGACGCATCGCTGTGCGAGCAAATAAGAGAGGCCAACGTTCGGCAGAACTGCATCGACAAGGTCGCCGAATAGCCAAGCGACGCCTCGGCAGAGAGGATATCGGCGCATGAAGCACGAACTCTCCCGACGGAACTTCTTCCGGACGGCTGGCGCCGCGGGGGCGGCGACCTTGCCCGTTGCCGCCCGCGGCCAGACCGCCGAGGCGCCGGCCCATCAGGTACCGGCGCCCGGCGCGGCGCCATCCAGTGCTCTGCCCGAAGAGATGTCCTTCTTCTTTACGGAGCCGGAGGCGGCCTTCGTTCGGGCGGCCGCGGATCGCCTGATTCCACCGGGCGAGGAATGGCCCGGCGCCGCCTGGGCCGGTGTCGTCACCTACATCGATCGGCAGTTGGCAGGAGCCTACGGGAACGGTGCCCGGCTTTATCTGGAAGGCCCGTGGGAGGACGGGCTGCCGCAGCAGGGCTACCAGCTCCGCTACACGCCGGCACAGCTCTACCGCGTGGCGATCGAGGAGATTCGTCGGGATGTCGAGGGGCGGTTCGGCGGGCAGGAATTCTGGGAACTTGAGCCGGACGCTCAGGACGGTGTGCTCAAGGCGCTGGAAGAAGGCAGGGTTGAGCTTCCCTCCCTGCCGAGCGCGGTGTTCTTCGAAACCTTGCTTGCGAACACCATCGAGGGTTTCTTCGCCGACCCCCTCTATGGCGGAAACCGCGACATGGTGAGCTGGCGGATGATCGGGTTTCCCGGCGCCTACGCGCAGTATGTCGATCTGGTGGAGGAATACGGCCGACCGTTCGACCGGCCGCCGATGAGCATAGCGGAATCGGTGTCGCGGCATCGCCGTCACGGATAGCGACGGAAACTGCGAAGGAAAGGGGAGGTCGCGGTGCCGCTCAGGATGAAGCCGGTCGATGTGGTGCTCGTGGGTGTCGGGTGGACAGGTGGCATCCTCGCCAAGGAGCTGGCGGAAGCGGGGTACAGGGTCGTCGGGCTCGAGCGCGGCGGCCTCCGGCAGACCGTGCCGAACTTCCAGTCGCCGAGCATGCATGACGAGCTGAAATACGCCATTCGCCACGGCCTGATGCAGGACCTGAGCGTCGAGACAATCACCTTCCGCAACTTCGTCGGCCAAAGGGCGCTGCCGATGCGCCAGCTCGGCTCGTTCTATCCCGGCACCGATCTGGGCGGGGCCGGCGTTCACTGGAACGGGCAGACCTGGCGCTTCCTGCCGGCGGACTTCAAGCTTCGTCGCTTTGTCACCGAACGCTACGGGCCCGATTTCATCCCGGACGACCTGACGATTCAGGACTGGCCGATCACCTATGAGGAGCTCGAGCCCTTCTACGCGCATTTCGAGGATGTCTGCGGCATCGCCGGCCCGGGCGAGGGGACCTCATATCTGGAACAGGCCCCGCGGAGCCGCCCCTACCCCAATCCGCCGATGAAGACCCCCTACGCCTCGGCGCTGTTTCGCGATGCCTGCGAGCGGCTCGGCTACAGGCCGTTCCATGTTCCGTCCGCCAACATAACGCGGCTCTACACGAATCCCTTCGGGGCCCGGCTCAAGCCCTGCATGTATTGCGGCTTCTGCGAGTACTTCGGCTGCGAGCATTACGCCAAGGCAAGCCCGCAGATCACCGTGCTTCCCTTCGCCCTGGCCAATGAGAACTTCGAGTTGCGCACCCACGTCCACGTCACCCGGATCAATCACGATCCGGCGGCGCGGCGCGCGACCGGCGTAACCTACATCGACGGGCGTGGCCGCGAGGTCGAGCAGCCGGCCGAGACCGTCGTGCTTTGCGCCTTCGCCTACAACAACGTGCGCTTGCTACTCCTCTCCGGAATCGGCAGGCCTTACGATCCGGCCACCGGGGAGGGCGTGGTCGGCCGCAATTACACCTACCAGACAATGACCGACGTCGACGTTTTCTACGACGGAGGGAAGAGGCTGAATCCCTTCATGGGGGCGGGTGCGGCCGGCGTGGCGATCAACGAGTGGAACACCGGAAACTTCGATTATACGGGCCTCGGCTTCGTTGGCGGCGCCTATATCGCGTGTTACGTGACGAGTGGACGGCCGATCGAGAACCACCCCGTTCCGGACGGCACGCCTCGCTGGGGCCTGGAATGGAAGCGCGCCGTGGCGCGGCACTACAACAGCACCGCCGGGATCAGCGTCCACGGGTCCTCCATGCCCCATCCCGGCAATTACATCGGCCTCGACCGGACCTACACGGATGCCTACGGGCAGCCGCTGGCGATGATCACCTTCGACTTTCCCCGCAACGATCGCCTGATGTCGCGCTTCGTCACGGAAAAGGCGTGGGAGGTCGCCAAGGCCATGGGCGGAAGACAGGTTTCCGTGTCGTGGCTCGCCGACCATTACAGCATCGTGCCGTATCAGACGACGCACAACACCGGCGGCGCGATCATGGGCGATGACCCGCGGACCAGCGCCGTCAACAAGTATCTGCAGAGCTGGGATCTGCACAATCTCTTCGTCATGGGGTCCTCCGTCTTTCCGCAGAACGCCGGCTACAACCCGACTGACACGGTCGGTGCGCTCGCCTATTGGTCCGCCGAAGCCATGATCGGCGACTACCTGAAGAATCCCCGTCCCCTGGTGCCGGCATGACGGCCCGTCGCGCCACCGCAGCGGCTCTCGGCATCGGTGTGACTCTTTTCCTCCTGTCTGCCGCGAAGGCGCAGGTCGACGGCGAAGGTCGGCCGGCCGGGGGGCAAACGGGACAACCGCCGGTCATCCGGGATCAGCCCGGGGCCGTTCGCCCCGGCGGCGCCGAGCCGGACATCAACAATGGCCGGTTCGTGGCCGTCGGCGGCGCGACGCAGGACATCGCCAATGCCTGTTTCCGCTGCCATGGCCTGCAGGGCGCGGGCGATTCCGCCGGTGCCTTTCCGCGGCTGGCCGATCAGAGCGCCTGGTACCTCTTCAAGGCCCTCCAGGATTATGCGAGCGGGCGGCGCAACAACGCGATCATGACGCCGATTGCCCAGGCGCTCACGACCGAACAGATGGAGGACGTGGCCGCCTATTATGCATCGGTCAAGGACGCCCCCTACCCGCCGCCCCCGGAGGTCGACCCGCTCATGCTCCAGCTGGGCGCTGCCCTGAGCGCGGTCGGCTCCGCCGAGCAGGGCGTGCAGGCTTGCGTGAACTGCCACGGGCCGGAGGGCGTCGGCATGCCGCCTGTCTACCCCTATCTGGCCGGGCAGCACGCGCCCTATCTGGAGCTCCAGCTGCGCCTCTGGAAGGAGGACCGGCGCGGCGCCGACCCGCTCAACGTGATGAAGACCATCGCAGAGCAACTGACCGACGAGCAGGTGCGGGCGGTTTCCCTGTATTTCGCCTCCATCCGTGTTCCGGAGGTCACGCCCGAAGACGCGTTTGAGGCGGGCGGAGCCACGGCGACGACGCCGGAGGAAGGGGCACCTTCGGGGACGGCGCTTGGTGTCACGCCGGATGCCACCGCAGGTTCCGGCACCGCGACGGACGAATAGTCGGGTATGGCGGCTCGCCGCGATGCCTGGTCCCGGGCCGGCGCAACGCCGGTGCGCCGTCGTCGGCGGTCGTTCTCGCTGGCCTGCGGCTTCGTCCTCCTGCTCGGCGCGACGGCTTGCGGCGAGGCGGACGAAGTCCCCGTCGCCATGCGCGTCGTCGGCGGCGACCCGGAGCGGGGGAAGGAACTCGTCGCGCGCTATGACTGCGTTGTCTGCCATCAGATCCCGGGCATTCGCGGAACCACGGGAGCCATTGGCCCGTCTCTGACCGGCTTCGGCCTTCGAGGCTACATCGCGGGCGTGAAGCCGAACCAGCCCGGGTTCCTCACGCAGTGGGTCCGAGACCCGCCGTCGATCGCCCCGAACACGGCGATGCCGAATCTGGGGGTCACCGAGGAGGAGGCCCGACATATCGCTGCCTACCTCTACACGCTTCGATAGGACGTGCGATGCGCTTCGACATTTCCCATCGACGGCGTTCAAGAGGTGACGGTCTGGATTCCCTGGCCCGCGTCGGGCGCCCCTTTCGGATGCCGTTGCGCGTGCTGCCCGCGGCCTTCCTCAGCGGTTGCGACGGAATCCAGGCGATCATGAACCCGCATGGCCCCGATGCCGCGGAGATCGCAACGATCGGATGGATCATGTTCGGGGGGGCGACGGTCATCTTCGTGATCGTCCTCGCGTTGATGCTCTACGCCCTGATCGCGCGCCCGGACCGGCGGCGCTGGCTCGGCGGCATCAAGTTGGTCATCGCGGGCGGCGTCGTCCTTCCGGTCGTCGCGCTGACGGCGTTGCTGGTCTACACGCTTTCCGTCAACCGGGCACTCACCGCGCCGCCCGGCGCCGATGCGCTGCGAATCCAGGTGATCGGCCGGATGTGGTGGTGGGAAGTCCGCTACCTCGACCCGGAGGGCGGCATCGCCTTCGAGACGGCGAACGAGATCCATGTCCCGGTCGGCCGGACGGTTTCGGCGGAGCTCGCCACGGCGGACGTGATTCACAGCTTCTGGGTTCCGAACCTCGCCGGAAAGCTGGACATGATTCCGGGGCAGGACAACAGGCTGACCTTCCGGGCCGATCGGCCCGGCGTCTACCGCGGCCAATGCGCCGAGTATTGCGGTGCGCAGCACGCGCAGATGGCGTTCTATGTGGTCGCCGAGCAGCCCGACGACTTCGCGCGATGGTTCGACAGCCAGCGCGCGCCCGCCCGCGAGCCGCGCGTTCCCTTCATTGCGCGCGGCCGGCAGCTCTTCCTGGATGGGGGATGCGGCGCCTGCCACACCGTTCGGGGAACGCCGGCCAATGGCGAACTCGGCCCCGACCTGACCCATGTCGGAAGCCGGCTTTCGATCGCGGCGGGGTCGTTCGACAACCATGTCGGAACGCTCGAGGCCTGGATCGCCGCCAGCCAGCGCCTGAAGCCGGGGAATCGGATGCCGTCTTTCGACGTGTTCGAGGGACAGGATCTCCGCGCGCTCGCCGCCTATCTGGAGAGCCTGAAGTGAGCACGACCAATGCGGTCGACACCAAGGAGTCGCAGTGGGAGGCGTCGGCACTGCGGAATCGCTCGCCTTCGGCGCAACGGCTCTACGAAGTCTGGCGGCCGCCGCGCGGGCTCGCTTTTATCAGCGAGGTCAACAACACCAACATCGGGCTGCTCTACATTCTGACGGCCTTTGCCTTCTTCCTGCTCGCCGGCCTCCTGGCGCTGCTGATGCGGATCCAGCTCGCCGTGCCCGAGAACGATTTCCTCGGTCACGAGGCCTACAATCAGATCTTCACCATGCACGGGACGGCGATGATGTTCCTCTTTGCCGTGCCGATGGTGGAGGCGTTCGCCGTCTACATCCTTCCGCAGATGCTGGGCGCGCGCGATCTGCCCTTCCCGAGACTCAGCGCCTTCGGCTACTGGGCCTATCTCATCGGCGGGGTCTTCGTGTTCGCGAGTCTGCTCTTCGGCGTCGCGCCCGACGGCGGCTGGTTCATGTACCCGCCCCTGACCTCGACGGAGTACTCGCCCGGGCTCGGCGCCGACATCTGGCTCCTCGGCCTCGGCTTCGTGGAGATCGCGGCGATTGCGGCGGCCGTCGAACTGATCGTCGGCATCCTCAAGACGCGTGCGCCCGGCATGTCGATCAACCGCATACCGTTGTTCGGCTGGTACATGCTCGTGGTCGCCGTGATGATCCTGTTCGGCTTCCCGCCTTTGGTTGCCGCCGACATCCTGCTCGAGGTCGAGCGGGCGTTCGATTGGCCGTTCTTCGACGCCGAGCGCGGCGGGCACCCGCTCCTCTGGCAGCATCTGTTCTGGATCTTCGGGCATCCCGAGGTCTACATCATCTTCCTGCCGGGCGCCGCGATCGTTTCGATGGTGCTGCCGACCTTCGCTCGGCGACCGCTGGTCGGCTATAGCTGGGTGGTGCTGGCCGCCATCGGGACCGGCTTTCTCAGCTTCGGCTTGTGGGTGCACCACATGTTCACCACGGGCATCCCGCAGCTTTCGCTCGGTTTCTTCTCGGCGGCCAGCCTGGCCGTGGTGATCCCCGCCGGGATCCAGGTCTTCGCCTGGCTGGCGACCCTGCTTGCCGGTCGCCCGATCCTGAAGACGCCGATGCTCTTCGTCCTCGGCTTTCTCTTCATCTTCGTCCTCGGCGGCCTGACCGGCGCGATGGTCGCGGTCGTGCCCTTCGACTGGCAGGTGCACGACAGCTATTTCGTCGTCGCGCACTTCCATTACGTGCTGATCGGCGGGATGGTGTTTCCGTTCTTCGCCGGGCTCACCTATTGGATGCCGATCGCGACCGGTCGGATGCTGTCCGAGCGCCTGGGGCGGTGGAGCTTCTGGCTGATGTTCCTCGGCTTCAACGTTGCCTTTTTCCCGATGCATATCACGGGGCTCCTCGGCATGCCGCGCCGGGTCTACACATACCCGGAAGAGATGGGCTGGGATGCACTCAACATGACCTCTACGCTTGGCGCCTTCGTCTTCGCCGCCGGCGTTCTCGTGTTTGTTTTCGATGTCGCCCGGCATCTGCGCCGCGGCGAACGGGCCCGGAAGAATCCCTGGAACGCCGGCACCGTCGAATGGCTCACCGACGTTCCTGCGCTGCCCTGGAGCACGCGCAGCGTGCCAGTGATCAAGAGCCGGAATCCGCTCCTCGACAACCCCGAACTGATGGATGAGGTGGATCGCGGCGAGTACTTCCTGGCCGACGCACCGACCGGCAAGCGGCAGGCACTGATCACCAGCGTCGTCGACGCCGAGCCCGAGCAGGTGCTGGATCTTCCGGGGCCAAGTTGGCTGCCGATGCTGGCCGCGGCCTTCAGCGCCGCGGCCTTCATCGCGTCCGTGTACAAGGCATGGGTCGTCGCGGTCGTCTGCACCACGGTCGCCATCGCCTTCGTTATCGCGTGGCTCTGGTCGACCGCGGGGAAGCCGGCGCAGGACTGGGCCGATATCGGGCGCGGCGTCAAGGTGCGGACCTATGTGACCGGCCCGCAATCGCATGCCTGGTGGGCGCTGTTCGTCACCATCCTGTTCGATGCCGTCGCCTTCGTCTCGCTCCTGTACAGCTATCTTTTTCTATGGACGGCGCGGTTGGATGCCTGGCCGCCGCCAAATGCCGGCCCGCACGATATCTGGGCCGGGGGTCTTGCGGCGGCCCTGATGGTGGCGAGCGGCGTCGCCGTCCGGGCGGCCGTCACCGGCAACCTGCGGAACCGGCCGCTTCGGCTGTGGTTCGGTCTCGTGTCGGCGTCGATCGCGGGGGCCGTGGCGCTCACCGTTTATGCACTTCTGTTCCAGGGCGGAGAACTGCGGCCGCAAGAGCATGCCTACGCGGCTACCGTCTGGATCATCATCGCCTATCACGCCGTCCATATTGCCGTTGCCATGATCATGAGCGTCTACACGCTTGCCCGCGCCGCCGCCGGCATGATTCACGCCGAACGCGACATGTCGCTGAGGAGCACGGCGCTGTTCTGGTATTACACGGTCATTCAGGGCTTGGTCGCGTTGGCGCTGATCTACCTCTTTCCGGAACTCACCTGAGCGGGGGAGAGGCCGATGCCGCTCGCAGCCCGAGTCATCGAACGCGACAGCCTTCTTGGCATGGTGGGCGCCCCCATCGTATGGGCGGTCCACTTCGTGACGGTCTATGTCCTGGTTTCCCTCGCCTGCGCCTTCCGCTTCGCCGAAGGTCGAGTACTGGGCATCGGTATCGTGCCGTTCCTGATCGGCATCGCGACGCTGATCGCCGTGATCCTCATCACCATGCTCGCCAGGCTGGGCTATCGTCGCTGGCGACAGACCGAGGCCGATCGGCGTCGAATGGATCCGGACTTGTGGGAGCGCCGGCGCTTCATGGCTCTGACGGCGTTCCTGCTCTCAGGTCTCTCGTTGCTCGCGACGATCTGGGTTGCGGTACCAGCCGCCCTCATCGAACCCTGTCGGTAACCCGGATGCGCCGCCCGCTTCTCACGGGTCTAGCGTTGGGGGTGGCCGTGGCGCCGCGCGAGACTCTGGCCCATGCCGTCGGCGCCGGCAGACCGAACGACCTCTGGAGTGCGTGGACCTTCGACCCGCTGGTGTGGGCCGGTCTGGGTGCGGCGGTGTTACTCTATGGCGTCGGACTCGGGCGCATCTGGCGCCGCGCGGGCATCGGCCGGGGAACGCCGTTCATGAGGGCCAGCTCCTTCGCCGGCGGCGTGCTGTGCCTGTTCTTGGCCCTGGTCTGGCCGCTCGACGCGCTCGGCGAGGATCTCTTCGCCGCGCATATGGCACAGCACATGCTGCTGATCGCGGCCGCCTCGCCGCTTCTGGTCCTGGGCGATCCGCTGCTGCCCTTCCTTCGGGCCCTGCCGCAATCCTGGCGGATCGGGATGACGCGGTGGAGCAGGATCGGATGGTGGCGCGCGACATGGAAGCGGATGGGCACCCCGATGGCGGCGGCCCTGATTCACGGCATTGCCGTATGGGTCTGGCACGCGCCGCCCGCCTTCGAGGCGGCCCTGCTGGAGCCTTGGATTCACAGGGTCGAGCACGCGAGCTTCCTGTTCACGGCGCTGCTCTTCTGGTGGGCGCTCGCCCGTTCCGGGCGCCACCCGGCGCTGGGTTACGGCGCAGGGTTCTTTGCGGTTTTCGCCACGGCGCTGCATTCGGGCCTGCTCGGCGCGCTGATTACCTTCGCGCCCGCCGTTCTGTACCCAACCTACGAAGGGCGCACGGAACCCTGGGGTCTGACGCCGCTGGCGGACCAGCAGCTTGCCGGCCTCATCATGTGGGTTCCCGGTGGGATCGTCTATCTGATTGCCGGTCTGGCGCAGGTCGTGGCGTGGCTCAACGCCGTTGAGCGGCGTGTGCGTCGGCGCGAATCTGGCTCAGGGTGGTCCGCGGGGTGATCGCCTCCGGATCCAGCCGCAGCTCGATGAGCGCCGGCCGGCCGGCCTTCATCGCCCGCTCAAACGCCGGCGCGAACTCGGCCGTCTTCTCCACCGTCTCGCCGTGCGCGCCGAAGGCGCGGGCATAGGCGGCGAAGTCCGGGTTGACGAGGTCGGTGCCGCTGATCCGGCCGGGGTAGCGGCGCTCCTGATGCATCCGGATCGTTCCGTACATGCCGTTGTTGATGACCAGGATGACGATGTCGAGGCCGTATTGCACGGCGGTTGCCAGCTCCTGCCCGTTCATGAGGAAATCGCCGTCGCCCGAGAAGCAGACGACCGGGCGGTCTGGGTGGACCGCCTTGGCCGCGACGGCGGCCGGCACGCCATAGCCCATGGCACCACTGGTGGGCGCGAGCTGGGTGCGGAAGGTCCGATACTGGTAGAAGCGGTGCAGCCAGGTCGCAAAATTGCCGGCGCCGTTGGTAAGGATCGCGTCGGCGGGCAGGCGCTCGCGCAGATAGGCCATCACCTCGCCCATTTGGAGCGAGCCGGGGATCTGCGGCGCCTCCAGGTTGGCCAAGTAGTCGGCCCGCGCGTCCGCGGTCCATTTCCTCCAGGCGGCGGAATCGACCGGCGTCAGGGCGCGCGCCGCCGCGGCGAATTGCGCCATCCCGGCATTGATCGGCAGGTCCGCCTGATAGACGCGGCCCAGCTCCTCAGCCCCGGCGTGGACGTGGATCAGGGCCTGCTTCGGCCGGGGCACCTCGACCAGCGTGTAGCCGCTGGTCGTCATTTCGCCGAGCCGGGCGCCGACGACGAGCAGCAGGTCGGCGTTTCGGATCCGCTCCGCGAGCGCCGGGTTGATGCCGATCCCGACGTCGCCGGCATAGTTCCGGTGCGCGTTGTCGAAGAGGTCCTGACAGCGGAAGGACGCGCCCACCGGAAGGTCGTTTGCCTCGGCGAAGGCCCTGATGTCGGTCACGGCCCGCGCGTCCCAGCCGCCGCCGCCCAGGATCATGAAGGGCCGCTCGGCGGCGGCGAGCCGGTCGCGCATCGCCGCAAGATCCGCCGCGCCCGGATGAGGCCGCACGACCTTGTAGGGGCCGGCATCGGCAACCGCCACGCGGTCGGTCAGCATGTCCTCGGGCAGGGCGATGACGACCGGCCCGGGCCGGCCGGCCACCGCGCGATGGAAGGCCTGGCTCACGAGCTCGGGTATGCGGGCGGCGTCGTCGATCTGCGCCACCCACTTCGTCAGCGGGCCGAACATCCGCCGGAAATCGATCTCCTGGAAGGCTTCGCGCTCGACCTGGTCGCGGGCCACCTGACCGACGAACAGGATCATCGGCGTCGAATCCTGGAAGGCGGTGTGCACGCCGATCGAGGCGTTGGTCGCGCCCGGTCCGCGGGTCACGAAGCAGATGCCGGGGCGTCCGGTCAGCTTACCGTAAGCCTCGGCCATGTTGGCGGCGCCGCCCTCCTGCCGGCAGGTGATCAGGCGGATCGCATCGCGCGCGTCGTAGAGGGCGTCGAGCACCGCCAGATAGCTCTCCCCCGGCACGCAGAAGGCCATATCGACGCCATGGATCTTCAAGGCGTCGACGAGGATCTGCCCGCCGGTCCGCAGGTTGGTGCCTTCGCGCATCGCCGTCTCTCCCGCTGGCAAGAAGCGGCTTCCGGAATCCGCCGCCCGTAGTGACATAGCGGATCGGCTCGGCGCCCCGCAAGGCGGGATGCGATGGACCCGCGCGACGCGGCCCCTTCGTGGACGGGCAACCGCTTCGTTTGATATGATTTGTCGAAGCAATGGGGGCCCGCCGGCCGCCACGGCATGGTTCGGGCCTCCGCGATGTTCCCGATCCGGTGCGGATCGCAAGGGCGCAGCGCCGCTGCCGCGACCGCTCCGGCCTCCAGGAAGGATACGGGGGGTGCCGCCCATGCGGCGAAGGGTTTCGCGTGTCATCGCGCTCGTCTGCGTCCTGGTGCTCGGTGGGGCGCCCGGTGGGACCGCGTTCGCGCAGTCGACGCTCGACGCGGCGGTCCTGGCCTACGTCCGCGGCGACTATCCCGTCGCGCTCGAGCGGTTCGTCCTGCTGGCCTATGAGGGCGAAGCCGAGGCGCAATACTATCTCGGCCAGATGTACGAGCACGGCCTGGGCGTGCATCCGGAGCAGGCGGCTGCCGTCCGTTGGTATCGCGCCGCTGCCGAGCAGGGACACCGGAACGCCCGCTCGGCGCTGGCGGGGCTCGGCGAGCCGCTGACCGCGGCCGGTTGGACGGAGCCCGACATCAATTCGGCGATCACGGCCTATGAGGCCGGCGACTTTCGCGCGGCGCGGGACCTGTTCGCGGTACTCGCGGCGCGAGGCGACGCGGAAGCGCAATACCGGCTGGGCTTGATCTACGAGCAGGGGCCTCCGGGAATCGAGCGGGATCCGGCGGCGGCGTTTCGCTGGTTCCGGGAGGCTGCGGAACGCGATCATGCCCAGGCCCAGTACCGCCTCGGTCGCGTCCATGAACGCGGTGACGGCGTGGCGCCGGACGCCGAGGCGGCTGCCCGCTGGTACCGGCGCGCCGCCGACCAGGGAAGCACCGACGCCAGGTTCGCGCTGCAGCGGGTCCTGGCCGCCGCGGACCTGCAGACGGCGGTTGCAGCCTATGACCGCGGGGATTTCGAGGTCGCTTATCAGGCGTTCCGCAGGCTCGCGAAAAGCGGGCATCTGCGGGCGCAGTATTTCCTTGGGCGCCTGTACGAGCGGGGCGAAGGCGTCGCCCGGGACCCCGTCGAGGCCGCCCGATGGTATCGCGGTGCGGCGCAGGCGGGCGACGCCGAGGCCCAGTTCGGTCTCGCTACCCTGTACGAACAGGGGCGGGGCGTGCCGGCGGACGACGACATGGCCTATCGCTGGTATTCGGCGGCCCGCGCGCGTGGCCATCCGAAGGCCGGTGCCGCGATCGAGCGGCTGCTTGACCGGCGCTCCGCCAATCGTCCCACCGATGTGGGGCTGTCCGGGATCGACGCGGCCTTGGCCGCCTATGAACGCCGCGATTATGCCTTGGCCGCCGAGCGTTTCTTGGCGCTGGCCCGCCGCGGTGACACCGCCGCGCAGCGCCATCTCGGCTCGATGTACGAGCGGGGGCTCGGCGTGGCCACGGACCCCGTCGAGGCCCGGCGCTGGTATCGGACGGCGGCGGAGCAGGGCGATCCGAGCGCGCAGCTCGCGCTGGCGCAGACCTATGACGGCTACTTCCTCGGCGCCGCGCCCGACTATGCCGAGGCGGTCCGCTGGTACCGTGCGGCCGCCGAGCGAGGCAATCCACAGGCCCAGCTTGCGCTGGGGCATGCCTACCGGGACGGAAAGGGGGTGGAGCGCGACGGCACCGAATCGGCACGGTGGTACGAGCGCGCGCGCAGGACCGAGGCGGGTGTTGAGCGGCTCTTGCCGCCCCCTTGCGCCGCGCCGACGCAGGCGGCCTGCCGCGGAAATGCTTCCGAAACTGCCATCGGCGAGCTGATGCGGCTGGCGCGCCAAGGCAACACCGCTGCGCAGGTTCGGCTCGCCTACCTCTACTATACCGGCCGGGACATCCCGGTGCCGCGCAACGTCCACGAAGGGGCGGCCTGGTACCGCGCCGCGGCCGAGAAGGGCGACGCGATCGCCCGATACAATCTCGGCGTCGTCTATGAGCACGGCATGGGCGTGGCGGCCGACCGGGCCGAGGCGATTCGCTGGTACCGGGCCGCCGCCGAAGCGGGCGCCAGCAGAGCCGAGGCCGCGCTCAGGCGGTTGGCGGAATGACGAAGCGTCGAACGGCCCGTTTGGCGAAGGACTAAAACCCGGGCGGGAGGCGCGTCATAACGGCGGCCGTTGGTCCGCCCAGGGGCGGACGACTTCCAGCGCCGCGGCGACGCGCAGGGGCGTGAGGTCGTCGAAGCGGCGCCCGACGATCTGCAGGCCCGTCGGCAGTCCGGCGGCCGTGAAGCCGGAGGGAACCGACAGCGCCGGGCACTGGCTCACGAGGTTGAAGACCGAAGTCATGTCCAGCCCGTGATACCGGCCGCTCTTTTCGTCCACCCAGTCGAAGTCAGCGTCCTTGCCGCCCACAGGCGGCGCCGGATGCGCCATGGTGGGGCAAAGCAGGGCGTCGTAGCGCTGCAGGATCGGCGACAGCTTTCTCCACTGATCGGTGCGGAGGAACTCGAGTCGCTTGAACGATACCGCGTCCATGGCGAATCCGGCCTCCATCAGCGTCACCACGTTCGGGTCCATGCGGCCGCGATACTCGGCGAGCTTGTGCCCGAAGAAGGTCGCGAGGTAGACGCCCCAATGGGCGTTCCAGGCATCGACCAGATCCTTGCTCCAGGACAGGTTCACCTCTTCCACGATCGCGCCGGCATCCGCCAAGGCGGCTGCTGCTGCGCGGGTGTTGGCCTCGACCTGCGGGTCGATGGCGTAGAAACCAAGATCGAGGCTGAGCGCCAGCCGCATTCCCTCGACGGAGGCCGGTGGCGGGATCGGAATATCGAGCGCCGGCTTGAGGGACTGGATATCGCGTTCGTCCGGCCCTTGGGTAACCTTCAGGAACAGCGCCGCGTCGGCCGCGGTCCGTGCCAGCGGTCCGAAATGCGAGAGCGAATCGAACTGGCTCGGGAGAATGGTGAAGGGAATGCGGCCGAAGCTGGGCTTGAGGCCGACGATGCCGCAGAAGGAGGCCGGAATGCGCACCGACCCGCCCATGTCGGTGCCCTCGGCCAGCGGCACGCAGCCGGACGCCACCGCGGCACCGGACCCTCCGGAGGAGCCGCCGGGCGTCCGTTCCGGGTTCCAGGGGTTGCGCGTGATTCCCCAGAGCGGGCTTTCGGTGAAGCTGGAATAGGCGAATTCCGGCGTCGTCGTCTTGCCGACCAGGATGGCGCCTGCGCCGAGCAGCGCCTCGACGATCAGCGCGTCCTCTTCCGGCACCCAGGTCTCGTAGGCGTAGGAGCCCAGCGTTGTCCGCTTGCCCTTGGTCGGCGTGAGGTCCTTGATCGCGATCGGCACGCCATGCAAGGGACCCAGCGGCTTGCCCGCCATGACCGCTTGCTCCGCCTCGCGCGCCTTGGCCATCGCCTCCTCGGGATACACGAAGCAGAACGCGTTCAGCCGCGGGTTGACCTCCGCGATTCGGTCCAGGCTGTTGCGGACCACCTCCACGGGCGACAGTTCGCGGTTCCGGATGCGTCGGGCGAGCTCGGTGGCGGGGGTGTAGGCGAGGTCAAGGTCAGTCACGGATCGCGGCTCCATCGTGCATCGGGCGCCATGATGGACGGCTCTTGCGGTTTCGTCAAAGCCGTCGCCCAAGGAAGGCGCCTCCGTCATGGACGGCCCGTTGCGCGCCGATTATTCTGCGTTGGCCCGCCTTGATACGGATGCGGTGCGGACGACATGCTCGATGGCTTCGAACTCACGCAAGAGCAGATCGCGCGGTTCCACGAGGACGGATTCCTCATCGTCGAGCGGCTGATCTCGCCGGCCGAGGCCGAGTACGTGGCGGCGCGGTTCGAGGACCTGTTCCGTGGTCGGTTCGAGACCGGTCTCTATCCGGACGAGTGGAACTGGCAGGAGGGGCGCGACCCGCCCGATCGCACGCGGCAGATTTGCAACGGCTGGAAGTCGGACCGCACCGTCGCGAGCATGGTGCTCCGCGCCGCCATCGGCCGCCTCTGCGCGACGCTCGCCGGATGGCCCGGTGCGCGGCTGTGCCAGGACAACGTGATCTGGAAACCGCCGGGGGCGAAGCCGCTCGGCTACCACCAGGACAACAGCTACGCCCAGTGGTTCGTGCCCGGCGAGATGATCACCTGTTGGATCGCGCTCGATCCGACCAGCGCGACCGGCGGCACCATCGAATATGTCCGCGGCTCTCACCGCTGGGGACGGTTCCCGCCGATCGCGCAGTTCCATGCGCCGGAGGACTACCGGAAGGAGCTGGCGGCCGCCGCGGCGCAGGTCGGCCGGACGCCGGAGATCGTGCCGGTCGAGGTGCCGGCGGGCGGCTGCGCCTTCCACCACGGCTGGACCTGGCACGGCTCGGACCGGAACCGTAGCGACCGCCCGCGCCGCTCGGCGGTGGCCCATTGCATGTCGTCGGCGGCGCGGTTCCACCCGACGAACGTCAGCTACATCTACAACCGCTACAAGCGGGTCGGCGACGACCGCATGGACGAAAGCTTCTTTCCGATCCTGTGGACTCGCGACGGCTATCGCACGCCCTGGCTCGACGACCACATGAACGGCAGCTTGACCGCCGCGGCGGTGTAGGCCCGGGTTCGCGCCGGCCCTAGTCGTGCCCGCGGTGCAGGATCCGGTCGCGCAGCCCGGTCTCATAGCCGAGACCGGCAGGGGTCAGGATCGCTGCCACCGGGAACTGCGACCGGATCAGCCCCTTGCGCTGCAGCGCGACCCAGACCGCTTCGTTGCCGAGGCCCGTTGCGTCCTGCGACAGCACGATCGATCCCCCGAGGTGGAAATGGTCCCCGTGCGGCTGGGGAAGGTTCGAGACCAGGACGTGCCCGGGCTCGTCCGCCGGGGCGGCATGCCCCTCGAGCCGAGCAAGCTCCTGCAGCAAGGTCAGGGTCTTGAGCTGCAGCGGGTTCAGGTTCAGCGGGTTCTTTTTCGGCGGCATTGGGGCGCTCGTTTCCTTCTTCCGATCAGGCCGCGCCGAGCATTCGCGTAGCAAGGCTGCTTGTCCGGCGCCAAGGGCGGCCGCGTCAGTCGCGGAAGTTCACATATTGAAGCGGTTGCTCGATCTTCATGTTCTTGACGCGGGCGATGGCGGCCTGGAGGTCGTCCCGCTTCTTGCCGCTGACACGCAGTTCGTCGCCCTGAATCGCGGCCTGCACCTTGATCTTGCTGTCCTTGATCTCCTTGACGATGCGCTTGGCGAGGGCCGAATCGATCCCCTGCTTCACGATCACCTGCTGGCGCAGGGTGCTGCCAGCGGCCTTTTCCGGGTCCTTGAACTCCAGCGCGCCCGGATCGAGCTTGCGCCGCGCGAAATAGCCCTTCAGCAACTCGTGCATCTGCTTCAGCTTGAGGTCGTCGTCGGCGATGATGGTAATCGTGTTGTCCTTGCGCTCGATCGAACACTTGCTGCCCTTGAAGTCGAAGCGCGTGTCGATCTCGCGCTTCATACCGTTGAGGGCGTTATCGACCTCGGCGAGGTCCGTTTTAGAGACGATGTCGAAGGAGGGCATGGTCCATTCCGTGGTCGTTGCAATCGCTGGCCGCCAATTTGCCACAGTCGGATCGGTTCTGCACGGCCTCTGCGGACGATTCCGAAGACGCTTCAGGCCCCTAAATCCGTCGTAAACGAGCCCTGGATAGCCTGCGGCCACCTGGATTGAATGTCGTCATGGCGAAGCTGCTATGTCCACTCTTGCCCTTCTCCTGACCGCGCTGGTCAGCGCGCTCGCGCTCATCGGTCTTGGCGGCGGCCTTTACGAAGTTCGGGTTGTCGATCCCGCTTGGCCCCGTCGTCCGGAGATCATTCAGCCCGACCGCGGCGGCCTGTCCCGCCGGCGGTTCTGGATCCCGGCCCACCTCGCATTCGAGCTGGCGCTCATCGCCGCCCTCGTCGTTGCGTGGTCACTGCCCGCGGTTCGTGCCTGGCTGCTTGCCGGCCTCGCCAGCCATGCGATCATGCGGATCTGGTCGGTGTTCGACTTCATTCCGAAGGCCCTCGCCTTCGAACGGGCCGAGCCGGCGACGATCGCCGAAGGGGCCGCCCGCCGCTGGACGCGGCGGAGCCGCTGGCGGCTTCCCCTCGACGTGATCACCTGCGCCACGACGCTCGCCGCCTTCGCCGCGGCGGCGCGGCTTGCCTGACCGGGGCGCCGGTGCCTGCGGGGGACCGAACAAGAGCCCAAACCCATATCTGGAATCCCTGCGACAAATGCCGATCGGTTGGTTAGGATGCGGCCAAAATTCGGAAGGCAGGGTCGACCATGCGTATCCAGCATCCTTACCTCATGTTTCTCGGCGACGCGCCGGATCAGCTGGCAGCCAAGACGGCGCAGGGCATCGTTCACTGGCGCCGCGACTGGTGCTTGGGACAGCTTCGGCTCCCTGGCTGCAGGGCCGATCTCGGGCTGCCCGACATGACCGTCGAGGAAGCGGCGGCGGCCGGGGTCAAGACGGTGGTCGTCGGCGTCGCCAATCGGGGCGGTGTGCTGTCCGAGAGCTGGATCCCCGTCCTTGCCAAGGCGCTGGAACTCGGCATGGACCTAGCCAGCGGCCTGCACCGGCGGCTGAGCGAGACGCCGGCCCTCCGCCAAGCCGCGGCCGAGCACGGCCGGCAGCTCTTCGACGTGCGGCATCCGACGCGCGACTTCGAGGTCGGCACCGGGGTCAAGCGTCCCGGGAAGCGGCTTCTGACCGTCGGAACCGACTGCTCCGTCGGCAAGATGTACACCGCCCTGGCCTGCGAGGCGGAGATGCGCCGGCGCGGTATGAAGGCGGATTTCCGGGCGACCGGCCAGACCGGAATCTTCATCGCCGGAGGCGGCGTCTCGATCGACGCCGTGGTCGCCGATTTCATCTCCGGCGCCGTCGAATGGCTCTGCCCGGCGAACGACCCGGACCATTGGGACCTGGTCGAGGGGCAGGGCTCGCTGTTCCACCCCTCCTTCGCCGGGGTCAGCCTTGGGCTGCTGCACGGCGCCCAGCCGGACGCGCTGGTCATGTGCCATGAGCCGACGCGGCCGCATATGCGCGGCCTGCCGGGACGCCCGCTGCCGGATCTCGAAACCTGCATCGAGGCGAATCTCGAGGCGGCGCGGCTCACCAATCCGGATGTCCGCTGCGTGGGAATCAGCATCAACACCGCGAACCTTGAGGCCGGCGAGGCCGAGGCGCTGCTGAAGGCGACCGAGGATCGGCTGGGTCTGCCGACGGTCGATCCGTTCCGCACCGGCGTGGCGCCGATCGTCGACGCGGTGGTCTGACATGGTTCGCCTCGCCGTCGAATCCGAACGCTGGCCGATCGCCGGACGCTTCGCCATCTCGCGCGGCGCCAAGACCGCGGCCGAGGTCGTCGTCGTGACCTTGCGCGATTCCGGTGCGGGCGGACAGCAGGCCGTCGGCCGCGGCGAGTGCGTGCCCTACGCCCGTTACGGCGAAAGCGTGGCCGGCGTGATCGAGCAGATCGAATCGCTGCGCCCGGCGCTCGAGCGAGGCGAGCTGGATAGGACGGCCCTGCAGGACGCGCTGCCGGCCGGCGCCGCGCGTAACGCCGTGGATTGCGCGCTGTGGGATCTGGAGGCCAAGCGCGCCGGCCGTCCGGCCTGGGCGCTGGCCGGGTTGGAGACCGCGCCGCATCCCGTCACCACCGCCTATACCCTCAGCCTCGATTCGCCGGAGGCGATGGCGGAAGCGGCCCGGGCGCAGGCGCACCGGCCGCTGCTCAAGCTGAAGCTCAGCGGTCCGGGCGACCTCGACCGGGTCCGTGCCGTCCACGCCAATGCGCCCGCGGCGCGGCTCATCGTCGACGCCAACGAGGCCTGGACGCCGGAGATTTTCGCCGATCTGGCGCCGCAACTCCCGGCCCTTGGCGTCGAGATGATCGAGCAGCCGCTGCCGGCCGGCGCCGATGCGGCCCTGGCCGAGCTGGACCGGCCGGTCGCAGTCTGCGCCGACGAGTCCTGCCACGACCGGGCGACCCTGCCGGCACTCCGCGGGAAATACGACGCCGTGAACATCAAGCTCGACAAGACCGGCGGCCTGACCGAGGCGCTGGCCCTGGCCGCGGCCGCGACGGCGGAAGGCTTCGCGCTTATGGTCGGCTGCATGCTCGCGACCTCGCTCGCCATGGCGCCGGCGCTCCTCGTCGCGCAGACCGCGCGCTGGACCGACCTCGACGGGCCGCTGCTGCTCAGCAAGGACCGGCAACCCGGCCTTCGCTTCGAAGGCAGCCTGATCCACCCGGCACCACCCGAGCTGTGGGGCTGACGGGCGCGCTCGAGGTCGATCGCCGTCACATGGAAAGCCGCTTGAAGATGCGTTCCGGTATCAACCGGATGATCGCCATGATCCAGCGCCAGAACCAGGGAACATAGACCACCTCCCGGCGTCTGCACACGGCCCGCCATATGGCGGCCGCCGCGTCGGCCGGCGGGGCGGCCAGCGCCATGCCCGGAAGGCCGAAGGTCATAGCGGTGTCCAGGAAGCCCGGCTTGACCGTCGTCACGGCAACGCCGGATCGGTAGAGGCGCGCGCGCAGCCCCTGGGCATAGGCGTGCAGGCCCGCCTTTGCGGAGCCGTAAACGTAATTCTTCGGGCGTCCCCGGTCGCCGGCGACGGAGCCGACGACCACGATGCGGCCGCACCGCCGTTCTTCGAGGCTTCGCGCGAAGCGGGACAGAAGCGACAGGGCGCCGACGTAGTTCGTCTCGACGACCGCCCGGGCGAGGTCGGGATCTTTGTCCATCTCCGCCTGGTCCGGCATCAGGCCGAACGCCAGGAACACGCCGATCTCGCCGGGCCGCCCGGCGAGGCACCGGGCGACGACGTCGTCATGGGTTTCGTAACGGGTTGCGTCCAACGCGACGACCGCGGTTTCCACGCCGTGGCGCAGCGCAATGTCCTGCGCGGAGCGCCGCAGGTCGTCGAGATCCCGTCCGGCGAGCACGATCCCGTTACCCTCGCGCGCCGCGCATTTGGCGAAGGCGCGGGCGAGGGCAGAGGACCCGCCCAAGACGATCCAGGTGGCGGCGGTCACGGGTCGCCCCTGATGCGGAGGCGGCGCTCCAGGTCGGATCGGAAGCGGCACTCCGGGTCGATGCTCCCAAGCACGGTGCGGAACGCGTCCAGCTTCGGATACATGCGCCGGAAGCGCTCCGGCGTCAGAACGGCGTCCTTCGCCAGGTAGACTCGCCCCCCGTGATCGCAGACGATGTCCTGGAGCCTCGCGAGCAAATCCGGAGCCCCAGGTCGGCCGGGGAAGTCGAGGGCCAGGGTGAAGCCGCGCATGGGGAAGGAGAGATAGCCCGGACCTTCGTCTCCGAGCGTCTTCAGGACGGCCAGAAAGGAGGCGGCGCGTGCGGCGCTCACCTCCGTCAGCAGGCGCCGCAAGCCGGGCCGGGCGGCCTCGTTCGGCAACACGCACTGGAACTGATGGAATCCCTTCCGGCCGTAGATCCGGTTCCAGTCTCGTAGGGCGTCCAGCGGATAGAAGAAGTCGCGGGCGGGGACGGTGCGCGTTCGGGCGTCGCCGCGAAAGCGGTTGAAGTAGAGTTCGTTGAAGGCGCGAACGGTCAGCGGGTTGAGGGCGAAGGCGGGAAGGTCCAGCGGCACCCGCCGCGAGGGTCCGGGCGGCACCGCGAAAGCGCCCGATTCAGCGAACTCCGCCGTTTCCAATATTCCCCGGCCCATGGCCGCGCCGCGGGCCAGACCGTCGATCCAGCCGACCGAGTAGGTCGCCCGGCTGCGCTGCTCCTCGAAGGCATCGATGAATGCATCGAGGTTGGGGATTCGCCGCTCGTGGACCGTCAGCCGGCTCGACGGCACCGGCGTCAGGCGGAAGCAGACCTGCAGGATGATGCCGGTCAGCCCGACGCCGCCGACCGTCGCCGCGAACAGGTCGGGCGTCTCCTGCCTGGAGACGCGCCGCACCTCTCCGGCCGGCAGCACGAGGTCGAGCCATTCGACGTGCCGGCCGAAGCTGCCGGCGTGGTCGTGGTTCTTGCCGTGCACGTCGTTGGCGACGGCGCCGCCGATCGTGGCGAATCCGGTGCCCGGGTTGACGGGGACGAGAAATCCCCGGGGCAGAAAGACCGACATCAGCTCGTTGAACGTGACGCCGGCCTCGCAGACCAAGGCGCGGCTGCTTTCGTCGAAGGAAAGCAGGCGATTGAGCCGTTCCGTCAGCAGGGTCTCGCCGCCACTGTTCAGGGGTGCGTCGCCGTAGCTTCGGCCGCGCCCATAGGCGATGAGGCCTCGGGGGTGCGACCGCCCGGCGACGGCGGCGGCGACCTCGCCAACCCGTTCGGGACGGTAGGCCAGCGTCTCCGCGCGGTAGAGGCGCCCCCAGCTTGCCAGGCGCAGCGTCTTTCCGTTCACGTTTGCCGGGACCGAACTGCGGGGACGGGCGCGCTCCGGGCTTGGCGCAGGGCCGGCGGCAGGGCGACGAAGCCGATCAGCACGGCGAACCACAGCGTCGCCACCCGGATGATGGCGGTCGCCGCCACCGCGGTCTCCGTATCGACCCTCGTCACGACCAGCAGCCCGATCATCGTTGCTTCCGTGCCGACGAGCCCTCCGGGAATCATCGAAGCGGCTCCGACCAGCATCGAAAAGCAAAAAATGAAAACCGCCTGTTGAAACGTCACGGCGGTCCCCAGTTCGGAGAGAAGCCAGTAAAAGGCGGCGCTCTCGCTCAGCCAACCGAGGACGCCCAGCCCCGTGCCGAGGGCGAAGACGCGAAGCGTGAACAGCCGACGGGTCTGGCGCAGCATGGCCCGCAGACCGGCGAAGAAACGTGGCGCGCGTCCGACCCTGCGGTACAGCTCGAAAACGAGTTGCTGGAGAAACGCGGGCCGGGCGACGGGCAGGACGAGGAAGCCAAGAAGGGCGGCCGCGGCGAAGGTGAGTCCCGCGTGATTCACAAAGGACGGCAGTGCGGCCAGACACAAGGCCGCAACCGCGGTCATGTCGCCGATGCGATCCGCGACGAAGACAGGCGCGGCGCGTGCGTAGCGGTAGCCGTGGCATCGTTGCAGCAGCCAGAGCCGCAGAGCCTCCCCGATCTTGCCCGGCGTGGCCGTCATCGAGAAGCCGGCAAGATAATACAGGGCGGTGTGACCCAGTGGAACGTCCATGCCGAGCTGCCGGCCGAAGGCGTGCCACCGCAGGGTGCGCGCTCCGTAATTGGCCAGCGACAGGGCAAGCAGGCCGGCCAAGGTGCCGGGGCCGAGCTGGCGAAGGCGAGCGATGATCCCGTCGGCCCCGACCAGCGCCGTCGCCACTGTCAGGGCGGCGACGAACAGGACCGCCGAGAGCACGAGGGCATACTCCGCGCGCCGATTTCCCGGTCTCGGCCCCTTGTTGCCGCGTGTCGGTCGGGGGCCTCGCATCAATAGAGGATGACGCCGAAGGTTGCGACCCAGCCCAGAACGGAGCCGATCATGAAGCGGTCGCTCAGGATGATGCGCGTCGGCGAGCCCGATCGCTCCTCGACCAGCGTGATCTGCAGATAGCGCAGCATCCCGGCGAGCACGAAGGGCACGGTGAGGTAGAGATGCTCGCTGCCCATCCGCCGCATCACCAGGGGGTCGACCGTGTAGATGGTGTAAGACACGACCAGGGCCGCCAGCACGATCGTGACGCTGGCGTCGAGAAAGCTGCGGTTGTACCCGTCGAGGCTCCGTCGATGGTCGCCCGGAAGGGCCTTGACCAGATCGTCCCGACGCTTCGCGAGCGCCAGGAAGAGAGCCAGCAGGCCCGTGCAGACGATGATCCACACGGTGGGTTCCGTGCCGATCAGGGCGGCGCCTGCCTCGACCCGCAGAACGAAGCCCAGGGCGATGATCATGACGTCCAGAATCGAGACCTGCTTCAGCCCCGAGGAATAGGCGAGGTTGAGCCCCAGATAGCCGACGCAGATGGCCAGAAAGTAGGGCGAAAGCAGCGCCGCGCCCGAAAGGCCGAGGACGAGCAGAAGGACGAGGAGGACAAACGCGGTCCGCGTGGAGACGGTTCCGGCGGCCAGCGGCCTGGTGCGCTTGGTCGGGTGGTGGCGATCGGCGTCGCGATCGATGTAGTCGTTGACGACGTAAACGGCGCTGGACAGCGCGCAGAAACAGAGGACGCCCGCGGCGACGAAAAGCACGTTCTCGGCCGTGGCGAGTTTCGGCGTGAAGAACAGGGGCGCCGCGACGAAGGCGTTCTTGATCCACTGATGCGGACGCAGCAGTGTGATGGCGGGCCCCGGCGCCCATCCTGCCGACGTTCTCGTCGTCTGTTCGTTCCGAACGACCATCGCTGCCCAGCTTCGGGCCCTCGGTCGGCCCCGGCACCGGGTCGAAAGGGCAGGGGCCGACCGGTGGGCTACCTGCCCGCGATCAACACTAAGTTAACTAATCTAGTCAGGTCGGAGGGGAAGAGAATAGCCGGTCGTCGATTCGGGTTGCCTTGACGCGGCCCGAGATTCCGTTGCGCGACGGATGCCCGGGCCATGGCCGGCGTCGTTCTTTCGAGGGCCCGCGAGACAGACGACCGGTTCGCCGTCAGGGCATGGGAGGCCGAAATGTCCCTCTTTCGCATGGCGCTGCCATTCACCCTCTACTCACTTCTCTATGCGGCGACCCTGGCGGAGAATCTGACCACCGCGCACGACAGCGCGGCCTATCTGCTGCGGATCGCCTCGGGGCACCCTGTCTTCCATCCGCATCATCTGCTTTATGAGCCGCTGGCCGTTCTATGGCTGGCTGCTTGGCAAAGTCTCGGATTGGTCGGCGATCCGGCCGCCGCGGTGGCCGCGCTCAACGTCCTGTTCGGCGGCCTGATCCTTCAGATGTTCTTTCTGCTGCTGCTCCGGCGGGGCGGTCTTCCCTACGGCGCGGCGCTTCTGGGTACCGCCCTGCCAGGATTTTCCTTCGGTCTGTGGTTCTACGCCGGAGCCGTCGAGGTCTACGTCATCCCACTGTTCCTTCTGACCTGGGCCTTCTATCTTCTGACGGCGCCGACGATGGCCGGCCGGACCTGGGCGGCAGCGGGGGCGATCCATGGGCTGGCGGTGCTCTTCCACCAGGTGCACCTGCTGTTTGGCTTCGTGCCGATCGCCCGGCTGCTCCTGGACCGTGGAATCCCTGGCGCGGTGCGCTGGGTCTTGCTGCTGCGCTACGTCGGGGCGGCGGCGCTCGTCGTGCTGCCGGCCTATGCGCTGGTTCTGCTGCTCGAGGTGCGGGCGACGTCGATTGAAGCGGCTTGGCTGTGGTTCACCAACTACGCCCACAAGGAGGCCTACTGGCATGGCCCGGACCTGGCGACCGCGGCGAAGGCCGCGGTCGGGCTTGGGCGCTCGGTAATCGGGGGGCACTTCCTGTTCGCCATCCCCGAGCTTCGCTCGGTGCTGACGTCGGCGTTCAGCGACAACGCGCTGTCCGACGAGGTCTTTCTGGTGCGCGACCTGTCGCCGGTGGGGGCGCGCTTGCTCGCCCTGGCCGCTGCCGCGTTCGTCCTGCTCGTCCTTGCCTTGGCGGCCTCGAGCCTTCCAAATCTGGCCTCGCGTTGGCGGGAACACCGCCTGCTGCTGGCGCTGACGGCGGCGTGGCTTCTGCCCTATGCCGCCTTCTTTCTGTTCTGGGAGCCGTATAACGTCGAGTTCTGGCTGCCGCAGGCCTTGTGCCTCTGGCTCGTTCTGCTGCTCTGCCTATGGCCGTCGGGCAGGGGCCGCTTGACCGCAAGGGAACACCTGCGCCCCGCGGCTGGGATCGCCGCCTTGGCCGTCCTTCTCTTCGTCATCAACTATGCGGGCTCGCTGCGATTCACGTCCACCCGGAGCAACGACTACACCTATTGGTGCATCGAGCCGCTGATCGCCGCTGCCCGGCCGGGCGATCTCGTGATCGTCGGAGACGGGTGGATCGTTGAGAGCTATCTGAGGCTGTTCGTCGACGCGCGGCCGCTTGCGCTCGCGCATGTCTATGAGCGCCGTGGCAACGCGGCGCTCGAGGAAACCATGGCCGCGGTCGCCGGCACGCTCGACCACGGCGGCCGCGTCTTCGTCGCGGAGGACGCGCTCCGCGGCGCGACCGCAGGATCGCCCTTTGCGCCGGGCTATGCCGCCTTTGTCGAGGCCTTCCGCAACCGAATCGCGCCAACCTCCTATTACGGTGCGGCGGGGCGGAGGCTCGCCGTCATCGAGCGTTGAACGGTTGCTTCCGGCGCCGCAGGTCGTCTCACGCCGCAACCCGATCGGGCGGCAGTCGAACCGACACGGCGGTGCCGACGCCGGGCTCGCTCGCCAGTTGCAGCGTGCCGCGGTGCAGTTCGGCCAGTGCCCGGCTCAGAGGCAGGCCCAGCCCGGTGCCGGTGTATTTCCGGGCAAGCCGGCTGTCCACCTGGCCGAATACGGCCATCGCTCGCGGGATGTCCTCGGCGGCGATGCCGATGCCGGTATCCGCAACGCTCAGCCGAACGGCCCCGTCGCCGTCGCGCTCCGCCCGCAGCGTGATCCGACCGCCCCGCGGCGTGAACTTGACGGCGTTGGACAGCAGGTTGAGAAGGATCTGTTTCAGCGCCCGCTTGTCGGCCTTGATCTTCGGAAGCCTCCGGTCGATTTCGACGTCGATCGCGAGGCCGGCGCTCTGCGCCCGCTCGCGGATGATGCGTAGAACCGCCGTGAACAGCTCCTTGATCTCGACGTCCTCTTCCTGCAGCTGGTACTTGCCCGTTTCAATCCTCGACAGGTCCAGGATGTCGCTGATGAGATCGAGCAGCACGCGGCCGCTGAGATGGATGTCGCGGACATAGCCGCGATAGGTCTCGCAGCCGAGCGGGCCGAACAGCTCCTCCTTCATGATCTCCGAGAAGCCGAGGATCGCGTTCAGGGGCGTGCGCAGCTCGTGGCTCATGTTCGCCAGGAACTCGGATTTGGCGCGGTTGGCGAGCTGTGCCTGGTCCCGAGCCGCCATCAGTTCCCGTTCCACCCGCTTGCGTTCGGAGATGTCGCGGAACGAATTGACGAAGCCGCCGCCTGGCATCGGGTTGCGCCGCATCTCGAGAACGCGCCCGTCCGGCCGGACATATTCGGTCGGCGTCCGGTCGCATCGCACCGCGGCGGCCAGCTGCTCGGCGATGGCCTCGTCCGGCGGCCGGGGATCGCGGCTGCCCCGGTTGCCGTCGAACCTCAGGATGTCGACGAGGGACGTTCCCGGCGTCAGCAGCGCCTCGGGGTAATCCTGCATCTCGGCGTAGGCCCGGTTCCAAATGACGAGCCGCAGATCCTTGTCGAAGACGCTGATGCCTTCGCCGACACTGTCGAGCGTCGCGCGCTGAAGCGCGGCGAGCTTCTCGAGCTCCTCGTTCTTCGCGATGATCGCCGCGAGGTGCTCCGCGCTCTCGCTCCGGCTGCGCTCCACCCGCCGGAAGACGAAAAGGGAGATCAGCCCGATCGTGGCGAACGCGACGCCCGCCGGCGGCAAGAGCATGCGGAGAAGCCGGTGACCGGGCTCGTCTCCAGCCCAGACCAGGGCGCCGAGTCGGCTGCCGTCGACCGACAGAAGCGGCAGAGACGGCTGGCCCGGGTTTGTCTCGCCCAGCGCCACGGACAGGCCGTCGATCCTATAATCCGATGCGATCCGGGCGAGCCACGGCGAATCGAGCGCCTTCGCGAACACGAGCAGATGCGGTTCGCGGTCCGGTGCCCGGCCGCCCGCATTGGCCGGGGCGATCGCCGCGATCGCAGCCATCTGCACCGTGTCGTTCGCCAGAACCATTGCAGAGACCGCGATCGGCCCGGCTTGGGGCGCGTGCCGGGCTTCTTCGATCAGGCCGGCAAAGCCGCTCGGCGGCCTAGCCCTTGACCCGATCGGCACCGGCTTTCCGTAGCGGAAATGGTAGAGCAGGCGGTCCTGCGCATCGAGAACGAAGCTCTCGGTAATGCCGAAGGTGCGATGCGGACCGTGGCCGATATTCGCTTCCGCCCAAGCCGCATCCGGCCGTTCGACGAGGCGATCGACCGCCTCATCCCACCAGGCATGGTCCTTGCTCACCCGGACGAGGTCGCGCATTTCCGCCGTCAGGACGGCCCGCGCAAGCTCGACGGACCTCTCGCGGGCGAGTGTGTTCTCGCCTCGTGCCGCTGCGATGATAAGGCCGACAATGAGCGCCGCCCCGATGCCAAGGGCGCCGAGAAAGGGTAACAACAGCCGATATACACTCGGCCTGCGGCCACCGCCGCTCCGATGGTCGACCCCCTTCACGGCCCCCCTTGCGCTACGAGCGCCCTTGGTCCCCAGACATGTCCCCGACCTTCTTCCCCAGAATCGGAGCTATCGTACGAAGTCCCCATATAGTATTTACCTTAATTTTTCTGATTGAAAAGCAAAAAAAGCCGGTCTTCGTCATGATCTGAAGAGGAAATCAGGACCGGCGGTCTTCCGGCAACCAAACTTGGGTGTGGGGCGCACCGGCGCGCCCGCTCGCGACGGCCGACGTTCAGGGGCGCTGCTGCTGCACCAAGCGGGTTGCGCGGAACGCATCGCTCGGATGCCGATTTTGCAATGCAGCAAACACCCCCGCATTCGGCCGTGCATCTTGTCCGTCTGGCTCGATCAGGGCCTGAACGATTGGACGCAAAGGGGTTGAAAACGGGCAGGGTCGCGCACATATTGTGCACCGCGGCAGGCGGCGGTATCTCCTACTGCCCGGCCGCATCGCCCCTTGGGCGTTTCCTCCCTGAACTTGGGCCGTGCGCTCGCACGGCCCTTTTTTTTCGGTGCGCGGGAATGCCTTGGATTCAGCCGCGTGGAAGGGTGCGGTCTCCCTCGCCGAGGCTGAGCTGCATGATCACGCTGTCCACCCAGCGGCCGAGCTTGAAACCCACAGAGCGCAGCGTGGCGGCCCGCTCGAAGCCGAGGCTTTCGTGGAGCCGGATCGAAGCGCTGTTGCCGGAATCGCCGATGACCGCGACCATCTGTCGCATACCGAGGTCCGTACAGCGGCGGATCACATCCCGCAATGCGGCACGGCCGAATCCCTGCCCGATCGCATCCGGGGCAACATAGACCGAATCCTCCACCGTGTAGCGATAGGCCGTCCGTGGGCGGAACGGCCCGGCATAGGCGAACCCCCGCACCACACCGTCGCGCATGGCGACAACGTAGGGGAGGCCGCGGCCAAGGATCTCCTGTCGCCGCCTGTCCATCTCGGCCTCGTCCGGCGGCACCTCCTCGAAGGAGGCGACCCCGTGCAGGACATGGTGGGCGTAGATCCGCTGGATGGCGGCGACGTCCTCGCGCCGCGCTTCCCGTATCACGATGCTGTGGGCCGTCATCGCGGTTGCGATTATTGCGCCGCGGCCGCCGTCAAGCCGATGGCGCCGAGATTCCGGATCAGCTCGGTCATGCCGTGGCGGAGCGCATCGAACCCGGGGCAGCGTTGGATTGCCGCCTCGTCCATGTAAAGCGCCCGATTGATCTCGATCTGCAAGGCATGGATGCCTTCGCATGGGCGTCCGTAATGCTGCGTGATAAAGCCGCCGGAATAGGGCGCGTTGCGGGCAACCGTGTAGCCCTGGCGGCGAAGCAGCCGCTCGATCTCGTCGATCACCCAGGGCGCGCAGGAGGTTCCGTGGCAATCGCCGAGCACGAAGTCGACCCGTATGCGTCCGGCGTCGCGTTCCATCGGCGCGCCGATGGACGGCATCGAGTGGCAGTCGAGCAGCAGACAGAAGCCAAAGCGCCGGCGCGTGGCGAGAAGCGTATGCCGCAGCGCTTCGTGATAGGGCCGGTAGTACCGGTCGATCCGCTCCTTCGCGTCGGCGAAGCGCAGCTTGCGGCTGTAGATTTCCTCGCCGCTGGCGACCAGACGTGCAATCGTGCCCAGGCCGGCCGCGACCCGGGGCGAGTTGATGTTGGCGTAGGTCGGAAGCTCGTCCTCAAACATCGTCGGATCAAGCTCGAACGGCTCGCGGTTCGGGTCCACGAAGGCGCGGGGGAACAGGGCGCGGATCAGCGGCGCGCCATATGCCGGTGCGGCCGCGAAGATCTCATCGACGAAGCTGTCTTCGGACTTTCGCAAAGACAGGGGATCGAGCCGGGAGGCGGCGAGAAACTCCGGCGGGTAGTACATCCCGCTGTGGGGCGACGCGAACACGACGGGCATGGTCTGTACCGCCGGCATCAGGACTTCCATGGGCGGGTGCGGCTTTGCGGCGTTTTCGCTCGATACGCTCATTCTTTTTGCCACCTGTTCGGGTTCATCCCTGGGCCATGATCGGCCGGTCCCCAGCTTGGGAGAGAGCCTGTCAATACAACGCTAATCATATTTTCAAACTCGCTCTATAGGCTATAGTTCCGAAAGCTGTCGCGACGCAAATCTCGACCCTTCGATTTCCCGGGCCATGGCGCGAATCCTGATCGCGGAAGACGACGACAACATGCGGGCCTTCCTTGCCCGGTCGTTGCGCCGCGCGGGACACGACGTAGAGCTGGCCGACAACGGTCTCGACGCGATGTCGATGCTGATGCGGCAGGAATTCGATCTGTTGCTGGCCGATGTGGTCATGCCGGGAATGGACGGCATCGAGGTGGCGCGGCGCGCGGCACGCGAGAATCCGCGCCTCAAGGTGCTGTTCATCACCGGCTTCGCCGCGGTGGCGCTCCGCGCGCGAAGCAGCATCGCCGGTACCCCGAAGGTCCTGTCGAAGCCGTTCCACCTTAAGGACCTGGTCAGCCAGATCGATCAACTGCTCTGCGCTTGAAGCCGCCGGGCCGGCCACGCTGCCGGCCCTCGGCCCGGCCGGCCGAGCCTGGCCCGCCAAGCATCGGGGGCTTGCAAACCGGCCGACGGAATGCTAAGTGCCCAATCCCCGGGGCCGGCGCCGCCGGCCGCCATCCCTAAGGATGGGCGCGTAGCTCAGCGGGAGAGCACTACGTTGACATCGTAGGGGTCGCTGGTTCAATCCCAGCCGCGCCCACCATCCTTTCCCCCTTTGGTTTCTCGGGCTTCGTGGCCGGCGCGGGCTCGCCATCAGGTGGCGGGACAGGTGGAGATTCATCGCCAGCCCGGTGGCGACGGTGAGGCGGGCGAGCACGTTGATGGCCGGCCGGCTGCCTCGTGCGGGAGCGGGGCCGGGCGCTCGGCCTGCGGCAGCGCGCGCCGGCGCTCCTGGCCCAGGTCGGCAAACGCTTCATCGTCGATCTCGAGGCCGGCAGGCCGACCTGCCAGCTCGGCGGGGCGCCCTGCTGCACCGGCACCGAGTCTTCGGAACCTGCGGATTGCTGCCGATGACTCGGCGATAATCGACGCGCGGCTTGCCCGGCCGGCCGCGCCGCAGATGCGACGCGATCACCGCTCAGGTCGCGTCCGAGAGTCAGAACAGCCGCGCCATCGCACACCTCCCGATCGGCCGAACCCAATCAGAAGGGCAAGACACAAACCGGCGCAACGGCCGGTCCTCGACCATGGTTCCGGTCCAGACGTTGGGCGTCGGAAATCCAATGACATCGCGCGAGAGTGCGCCAGCCGCGGCGTCGGGCTGCCGTCCCCCGGGGTCAGTCTGAGAGACTGGCGAGCACGATGTCGGCGGTCCGCTGTATGTGATTCCGGCTGAGCTCGCAGGCCTTCTCGACGTTGCGCGACAGCACCGCATCCATGAGCTGCTGATGCTCGGCATCGTCGTCGCGCTTGTCCGAGCTCAAGGACACGGCGAGCCGCCGATACCGGTCCGACTGATCGAAGGTCAACGCCCAGAAATGTTTGATCCAGCGGCTGCGGGCGGCGGCGATCAACGAGTAGTGGAAGTCGCGATGCTTCCGTGTCCAGTCCGCTTCGACCGCTCCGGTTTCCGGGTTGAACCGGCGCGCCCGCCTCAGGCGGTGCAGGGCGCTGATCATGCCGGCCTCCCATTCGTCGTCGCCGGCCGCCATGGCATCCCGAAGGGCGATTGCCTCGATCTGCTGCCGTGTCCGCGTCACGTCGAGAAGGTCGTCGGCCGATACCGGCGAGACGCGGAAGCCGCGACGGCCCTCCGCGATCACGAGGCGGTCCGAGGTAAGGCGCATCAACGCCTCTCGCAGGGGGCTGAACCCGGCGCCGTAGATGCCCTTGAGCTCCTCGAGGCGGAGCCTCTGGCCCGGTCGGAAGCGACAGGAGAGGATGTCCTCGCGCAGGCGCCGAAGCGTCTCCGCCGCAAGAGTCGGGTTGCCGGCATCTTTTCCGCCCGAGCCGGGCGATGCCGTGAGTCGGATGTCCATTCTCCATTGTCCCTCGGTTAGCTCACCATCTCTTCTGACGCTGCACGGCCGGGCCGCACCGCATTGTCTCATTATGTCCGGTCAGTGGCATCTTGCTCAATGATTTTCGTCTCCCGGATATTTTTTCGAAAATCTATCCTTGACCCGAAAACGCCGACGTTTTTAGAGTTCATGGAGGCAAGTGGCGCCACAGCCACAGCAGCCCATGGGAGGTGGGAATGAAACTGAACAGCATCCGGGCCGGTTTTCTCGGGATCGCGGCGTCGGCATCGTTTCTGGTCTTGGGAGCTCTTGGCGATATCGACGCGCGCGCGGACGAGGATCTGATCGTTCTGCGCGGCATCACGCCCTGGGTCGAGGACTACGACCTCAGCCAGTCGTTCTTCATCTTCAAGGACCTCGTCGAGGAGAAGCTCGCGGGCAAGGTCGAGGTCCAGTATCTCGGCGGGCCGGAAATCGCCGCTCCGGAGCAGCAGCTCGAGGCCCTCCGAAACGGCGTGGTGGACGTGATCCTGGGTGCGGCCGCCTACTATCGCGCCGAGGTCCCGGCCGCCGCCGCCGTTCAGTTCACGCAGTTGCCCCCGACCGAGCTCAGAAAGTCAGGCTATTACGACCTGATGCGCGAAATCCACCGCGATCAGGCCGGCGTGGTCTATCTCGCCAATACCTCGGGCGGGAACAAGTTCCGGATGTACATGACGAAGAAGATCAGCAAGCCGGACTTCAGCGGTCTGAAGATCCGGGTCTCGCCGGTCTACGCTCCGCTCGTAAGGGCGCTGAACGGGGCGCCGATCAGCATGCCGCCGGGGGACGTCTACACCGGCCTCGAGCGCGGCACCATCGATGGCTACGGCTGGACCTATACGGGGATCGATGTGTTCGGCTGGCACGAGGTCAGCAACTATGTGATCGACCATCCGTTCTATTCGCTGGATGGCGCCATTCTGATCAACGAACAGGTCTGGGAAGGCCTTCCCGACGACGTCAAGCAAGGGCTAGAGGAGGTCGGGGTCGAGCTAGAGAAGCGCGTCGAGCAGCACATCGCCCAGGCCATGGCCAAAGGGGACGAGCGCCTGAAGGAGCTCGGCATGGAGTTCATCCGATTCTCCCCCGAGGACGCCGAGAAGTACGTCCAGACGGCATACGAGGCGGGCTGGGCAGACTTCCTGAAAAGCAACGCCGCCTACTTCGAGAAGCATCCCGGGCTCGCCGAGAAGCTCCAGCAGCTCGGGCAGTAGGCTTCATCTGCGGCGCAGGCGGCGGCGCCCGCCGGCGTCGCCGTCCGCCGCTCTTCTCCTCGAGAGACTCGCATGAATGCGATGATCCGGGTTTATGACGCCGTCGTCGACGGTCTGGCCGCGATCGCCGGACTGCTCCTGGTCCTCTGCATCGTCGGCATCGTCTTGGACGTAACCGGTCGCTACTTCTGGAACACGCCTCTACCCTGGGTGTTCGAGCTGACCGAGTACGCTCTCCTCTATATCCCCTGCCTGGGCATGGCGTGGCTCGCCCGGGACGGCGGGCACGTGGCGGTGGACATCGTCACGGCCAATCTGCGGCCGTCTACCCGATTGCTCCTCGGCGCCCTTGTCTCGCTGGTAACCGCGGTCGTTTGCGCCTTGATCGCCTATTGGGGGCTGATGACCACCTGGGACAGCTTCGAGCGCGGCATCACGATCGACAAGTACCTGCGCATTCCGCGCTGGGCCATTCTGGGCGTCATCCCCCTGGGCTTTGCCCTGACTGCCGTCGAATTCGCGCGCATCGCGAGGTCCAATCTGGCCCGCTGGCGCGGAAGCGCCGCCGAGCATTCGGACCGAGCCTAGGAGGCTGATTCGGCCATGGAGTGGTGGCTCGTTTTCCTGATCATCTTCGGCGGCGTCGTCTTTCTGCTCGGCGTCGGGATGTCGGTTGCCTTCGCCTTTTTCCTGATCAATATCCTTGGCGTGCTCGCTCTCCAAGGGGGCGGGGCGGCATTCAACCAGATGATCTTCAGCATCTACAGCTCGGTGAGCAGCTTCACGCTGCTGCCGGTTCCGCTGTTCGTGCTGATGGGCGAGATCCTCTGGCACTCCAAGATCGCCAGCCGTTCCTTCGATGCGCTCGACAAGCTTCTTGGGCGCCTTCCCGGCCGTCTCGGACTGCTCACGGTCTTCAGCGGGACGATCTTTTCCAGCCTGAGCGGCTCGACCATGGCAAACACCGCGCTCCTCGGCAGCATGCTGCTGCCCGACATGCGCAAGCGCGGCTACAGCGGCGACATGTCCATCGGACCGATCCTCTGCAGCGGCGCGCTCGCGATGATCATCCCCCCGAGTGCGCTCGCCGTGATTTTCGCGACTATCGCAAAGCTCTCGATCGGCGATCTTCTCATCGCGCTCATTCTGCCGGGGCTGCTCCTGGCGGCGCTCTACACCGCCTACATCATCGGCCGCGCGAGTCTCGACCCGGCTGCGGCGCCCAGCTACGACGTCGCCAGCGTGCCGCTGTCCGAGAAGCTGATCGGCCTGGTGAAGTACGTCCTTCCGCTGTCGATCATCGTGTTCCTGGTCGTCGGCGTGATCTTCGTTGGCGTCGCCACACCGACCGAAGCGGCCGCTCTCGGCGCGCTCGGCTCCTTCGTACTGGCCTGGGCCTATGGCGGCGTCAGCTGGGGCAGCATGATCGAGGCGCTCAAGGGCACGGTGCGCATCTCGGTGATGATGCTGACGATCATGGCGGCGGCGATCACCTTCAGCCAAATTCTGGCCTTCTCCGGCGCCACGCGCGGCCTGCTTCAGTTCGTGACGGATCTGCCTGTCGCCCCCTTGGTCCTGGTGATCCTGATGCAGCTCGTGGTGCTCTTCCTCGGCTGCTTCATGGAGCAGATCGCGATCATGCTGATCACGCTCCCGATCTTCATGCCGATCGTCAAGTCGATCGGGGTGGACCCGATCTGGTTCGCCGTGATCACGCTGATCAATCTGGAAGTGGCGCTGATGACGCCACCTTTCGGCATGCTGCTCTTCGTCATCCGCGGCGTTGCGGGCGACTCGGTCTCGATGAGGACGATCTACATGTCGGCGGTGCCGTTCGTCGCAATCGACCTGCTGGCGATCGGGATCATCATCGCACTGCCCGACATCGCCCTATTCCTGCCAACCCTTTCGAAGTAGCGCCGGCGACCCCGCCGGGAAGGAGGTCACGATGCAAGAGACAAGGAAGGTTCGCGTTCGTCTGACGGAGCAGCAACTCGTTCTGCTCGAGCCGCTGCGCGAAGAAGGGACGTTCGGCAACACGATGGAAGAGGTGATGATCAACGTTTTCCGCGAATATGCGCGGACCGTGCTCGGGCGCAGGGAGGGCTGAGCGATGGCGAAGTACGGCGAGACGATCTTCGAGCACGTCATGGAGCCGGTCACCGGCAAGGCCGTTCCGGTGAAGGCGGGCCAGACGCTTCACATAAGCCTGATCGAGGGCCCGCAGTGCGTCGACTTCAACTGCTTCAACCTGCACGACTACCGCGAGGCGATGTCCGTGGGGCACATGCGGCGCACCGGCTTCCGAGCCCACCGGGGCAGCATCATCTGGAGCAAGCCGCCCCGCTACAGCCCGATGATGGTCATCCTCGAGAAACCCGACAGCTGCGTCACGGACCTGCTCGGCGCGCGTTGCCATGCGACGCAGTTCGAGAAGGAGCGCGGCTATCCTGGAACGCACACCAATTGCCAGGATACGCTCGCGGAGAGCATCGGCGAGTACGGCCTCTGTCCCGACGACGTCCATGATTCACTGAACTTCTGGATGAACACCGGCTGGGACGACAACGGGACCTATATCCCGAACGTCCGCCGCAACACCGGGCAGAAGGGCGACACGGTCGTGCTCATGGCGCTCATGGACGTCCTCGCGGTGCCGATTGTCTGCGGTTCGGGCGATGTCTCGAACACCAGCAACTTCTGGTTCCGCCCGGTGAAGATCGAGGTCCACGAGGCGACCGATTGGACTCAGCGGGTCACCGATGCGCTGCGAGCCCGGCACACCGGATACATCAACCAGCGCAAGCCCGAGCAGTACCACGTCAAGCCTCGGGATAACGATCGCGCCCTCAAGCGGGACCCCGATTACAAACCCCAGTTCGTGAACTATCCGCTCAAGATCGAGGAGTTCGAACTGGAGCTCACGGAGGCGGACTGGAACGCGGTGCAGCGCCTGATCCGTCGCGGGCAGGGCAGCGATCCCGAGGATGCGATCCGTTCGGCGGTCATGACCTGGCACGCCCGCAACCGCACGCAGCAGATCGTGCCGGAGGCGCTCGATCTGGACTTCGATCTCTAGGTACAGGGGAAGAGGAATGGAGAAACATCGGGCAGATCTTCCGACCTTGAGCGATGCGGAGCGGGCGCGCCGCTGGAGCGAAGTCCGCTGGCGCATGGACCTCGCCGGACTCGACTGCCTCCTGATCTGGGGCAACGAGTCTAAATGGCAGTCGGCGCTCGCCAACACCCGCTACGTGACCGGCCGCCCGGTTCCGGGAATGGTCATGCTTCCACTCGACGGGGACCCGGTCCTGTGGTCGGGGTTCCCGCACGACGTCACGAAATGGGGCGCCATGGCGTCGGGCTGGGTACGGGATATCCGGGCCGGCCAGCAGACCACGAGCGACATCATCGCTTGCCTGAAGGAGCGCGGCTACGAGAAGGCCAACATCGGGGTCGTCGGCTTCGGCGAGACGCGGCCCCGGGTCATTCCTGAGACCGTGCCCTACCGCCAGTTCCACCGAATCCAGGCGGAGCTGCCGGAGGCAAACCTTGTCCCGGCCGGTTGGCTCCTCGAAGAGGCCCGAATGATCAAGAGCGAGGAGGAAATTGCCCTGCTCGTCAAGTCGGCCGAGCTCGCGAAGGCGATGGGCGAGGCGATGCTCGAGACGGCCAAGCCCGGCGTGCGCGAGTACGAGGTCTACGCCGCGATGCTGCACGCCTGCCTCAGCCGCGGCGGCGAGGAAGACATGATCTGGCTCAGCTCCGGCGCGATGCCGCCGCCGCACGCGAAGCGGCCGCCGGCGAGCATGCGCGTCCTGGAGCGAGGCGATCTGCTCGTCTGCGAGTACCACGCCTGCTATCTCGGCTACCTGACCGGCGCGGAGATCTCGATCTCGATCGGCGAGCCTCGGAAGGAGTATCAACGGATCCACGAGGTCTGCGTCGAATCGCAACGCCAAGGAATGTCGAAGATGCAGCCGGGCGCCATGCTCGCGGACGCCGTGCACGCCTTCCGCAAACCGATCATGGAAGCGGGGCTGGCCTCGGTCGAGTGTGGCTTCCACGGCCACGGCTTGGCCTCGCCGGAGTTCCCGAGCTGCATGTATGGCGGGGACGCCGGTTCCTGGCAGGACCATCCCTATGCCCGCATCCCACAAATTCGCTTCCAGGAGAACATGGTCTTCGCGACGGCGACGGACCTGTACGACCCGAAGTGGAACAAGGACACCGGCCTGATGCTGGGGCGGACCGTACTGATCACGAAGGACGGCCCCAAGGAACTCACCGGGCTGCCGCTCGAAGAACGGCTTCCCGTCGTGTGACCGGAGGGAAGATGGCGGTTACGCGGTTGTGGCACCCCGACGCCGAGGGCGTCGGGGCTCCCTGGGCGATCCGAGCCGGCGATCTCGTCTTCTGTTCCGGCGCGATGGCCTTCGACCCGAGGGCCGGGGTGCCGGACTCGGTCAAGCCCCTGAAGGGGTATCCGAATCACTGGTCGAGGATCAACCGGGAGCTCGTCTACATCTACACGGGCCTCGGCCGGACCCTGGAGGAGGCAGGGTCCGCGCTGACCCGCACGCTCAAGATCAACAGCTACCATCGGCATCCCGAGGACGTCTACGAGGCTCTCCGCCTCCGCGGCGATTATTTCGGCAAGGACGAGCCGCCGCCGAGCACCTTGGTGCTGGTGCCCGAGCTCCCGGTCCGCGAGGCCCGGGTCGCGATCGACCTCGTGGCACTCGCCGGCGACGCGGCGATGGGGCGGGAGGCGCTGGTCAGCTCGACCCCGAACGCGCCGATGCCGCCGCACGAGCGGATCTGGGGCCATCGGATCTACTCCAAGGCGGCGCGCGGCGGCGGCTTCATCTTTACCTCCGGCCGGACCAACAACGTCATCGGCGCGGCGACGGACAGCCGGTCTCTCGGCAATCCGGACGCGCCCTACGATCTCGACCGCGGCGTGGTCGCCACCGAGCTGATCCTGGACTATCTTGCGGACGTGCTCGGATCCTTCGGCGCCGGGCCGGAGCATGTCGTCAAGGCCGAAATCCACATCAACGATCCGCGGCTGATCGCGGGGCTGGACGAGGTCTGGGCGCGCCGGTTTGGCGCCGGCGGTCCGGCGCGGGTCATCGTTCCCGCCGATTTTCCGACGGAGAACTCAGTCATGGAGATCGAGTTCATCGCCGTCGATCCGGCGGGTCCCTATCGACCGGTGGTAATCACCGCGCCGGACGCCCCGGCCCGCTTCGCCGGCGAACCTCAGGCGGTGAAGGCCGGCCCTTACCTGTTCCTGTCGGGCATGCTGGCAACCGATTACGTACAGGGCGTCGCGCCCGAGGCCCAGATCAATCCGGCCTTTCCCTACCACGATTCCGCCATCAAGCGGCAGGTGTCCTACATCCTGGAGATTGTCGAGAAGATCTGTGCGGCCGCCGGCATGGGGCTCGAGCATCTCGTCCGCAGGAAGGCGATCTATTGCGATCTGTCCGATCTGGGGCCCGCGGAGTCCGCCTGGCGGTCGAAGCTGCCGGAGGCCATCCCGACGACGGCCTTCCGCGCCGCGCATGACCTGCCGGTGCCGGGCTGTCTCGTGATGTACGACCTCGTCGGGTACGCGCCGGCATGAGCGAACGTCCGCTCGTTTCGGTGATCGGTCTCGGCGGCACCATCGCGATGGCCGGCGACGGGCCGCGGGGCGTCGTTCCGAGCCTGACCGCAGAGGCGCTGGTCGAGGCCGTTCCGGCCCTGTCGGCGCGGGCGCGGATCTCGGCCTCGTCCTTCCGCATGATGCCGGGGGCTCATCTCGGATTCGACGATGTCATCGCGCTGGCCGGGGAGATTCGGTCGCGAGTCGCGGCGGGCGCGCGCGGCATCGTGGTGACGCAGGGGACGGACACGATCGAGGAAACGGCCTTTGCCCTCGATCTGATGCTGGACCTTGAGGCCCCGGTGGTCGTCACGGGGGCGATGCGCAACCCGACGCAGCCCGGAGCCGACGGGGCGGCGAACCTTCTGTCCGCGGTCTGCGTCGCCGCTTCGGACGTCGCGCGCGGGGCCGGCGTCCTCGTCGTAATGAACGACGAGATCCATGCCGCGGCCTTCGTTCAGAAGCGACATGCGACGAGCTGCGCGGCCTTTCACGCGCCGAACCATGGGCCGCTCGGCTGGGTGGCGGAATCGCGCATTGCCATGGCGTCACGACCGCTGCGGCGAGCGGGGGTGCTCGGACCGTTTGGTCGGCAGAATGTCGAGGTGGGGCTGATCCCGGCTGTCATGGGTGACAGCGGCCGCCTCCTTGACGCGGCGGCAGCGGCCGGCTTCGCGGGGTATGTGATCGCGGGAATGGGCGCCGGGCATGTACCGGCGAGTCTTGTCGATCGACTGGGGCGGCTCGCCGCCGCGCATCCCGTGGTCCTCTGCAGCCGGACCGGCGCCGGCGCGGTGCTGGCCGAGACCTACGGCTTTGCCGGATCGGAAAGCGATCTGCTTGGACGTGGCCTGATTCGCGGGGGCTGGCTCGATCCGCTCAAAGCGCGCGTAGCCCTGACCCTGCTGCTGCGGTCTGGAGCGTCTCACGCCGCGATAATCGATCACTTCGAGCGATACTGTCCGGCGTAACCGGCAACGGGCGGAACGCTTCAGCGCGCCGGCTCATCGGGCCATGCACCGGACGAACCAGCGGCGCCGCGCTACGGTAACGTCCGACGTAGATCCAGCTGTCGCCCCGCAGAGCGATCTCGCTCGGGATCGCTACGATGCCGTGTTTGTTGGCGCCGCGTCCGGCGGAAGCGATTAGCCTTCCGGGCGGGCGCCCTCGGGCTGTATCGCCTCGACGACAAGATTGGTCATCGACCGTTCGGTCGTCCGGAGCGGGGGGCGGGCATAGCGGGCCCGCAGTCGGCCGGTCGGACCGATCGATGGCCATGCGCCGCCGCTCGCCCTCGGCGATCCTTTGCTCGAGTGCCCGTTCGCGCGCCGCGGCGGTCCGGCGTTCGGTCGCCGCGGCCTCAACCTGGGCCTCAAGGCGCGGCTCGGCATCGGTCAGGCGCCGCTCGAGCTCGGCGATACGATCCGGGGCGTTGCCGAGATCGGCCAGCGCCGCGGCGAGCTCAGTTTCGATGGCCTTCCGGCCTTCTTCGGCGGCCACGGTCTCGGCCCGGTCGGCGGCCGCCGCCATCTCCCGCGGCACGCCCTCGCGCCGGCGCTCGCCGGCGGCCGCCTTGCGGCGCCACTCGGCGATCAGGTTCTGGACGACGCGGGCCGGCCCTTGTGGCCGATTCGCTCGTAGACACGTGGAAAGCTGGGATTGTGACCGTCGGCGGCGCTTGTCGCGCAGGCCTGGGCCACGAGCTCATGGATGACGCTCGGCTTGATCAGGCCGAGTATCCTTGATCGACACATTGCCTCCTCCCTCCATTGATCGTCCGCGGCTCCGAGACACTCCAGACCACTTCGATAGGGCGAGGTCATCGTGTGTCTTGCTGCATCTTCGAAGATCGTTTATTATTATAACACGCTGTTTCTTTATAGGAAACACAGGGAGGAGAACAATGATCAGAAAGTCATTCTTGTTCGGCGCATTCGTGCTGGGTTGCGCTACGGGACTCGACGGCTCCGGCGCTTACGCTCAGGACAGCATTCCAATTGGACTCAGCAGCCCGCTGACCGGAGGAGCTGCGTTCCTCGGGCAGCACGAACGTTGGGGGGCTGAGCTCGCGATCGAGCAGATCAATGGCAGCGGCGGTGTACTCGGGAAGCGGCTCGAGCTCAAAGTCCAAGACAATCAATGCAATCCGTCGCAAGGCGTGTCGAGCGTGGATCACCTGATCAATGTCGATGAGGTCCGCGCGCTCGTCGGCGCACTGTGCAGTTCCGTCACGCTTGCCATCATGCCGGTCATCGAGCGCGCCAAGGTCCCGCTCGTGGTCGACGTGTCCACCTCCAAGAAGATTACGGAACTCGCCGGAGTCGGCGGCAACGAGTGGACCTTCCGCATCAACCCGTCGGACTCGGGCCTCGCCGTTGCGCTGGCGCGCTACTTGGCTGAGAAGGGCAACGTGAAGCGGATTGCCTTCGTCGGCGAGGACACGGATTACGGCCGCGGCGGCTACGAAGCCCTGAAGGAGGCGCTGAAGCCCCATAAGATCGAGGTCAGCTCCGCCGACTTCTTCGCTCAGGGCGCCCAGGACTTCTCGCCCGTGTTGACCAAGCTCAAGGCCGATGGCCCCGACGCGGTCGCGCTTTATCTGATCGGCGCGGACGAACTCAACTTCTTGCGGCAGTACCGCGGTGCCGGTCTCGACATCCCTCTGACCGGACGCGTGGAATTCGCTGATCTGCAGGCGAGCGTGATCGAGAGCGGGGCGATCGACGGGGCGACCAGTGTCTTCCCTTACGCGGCCGAGATCGACACCCCGGAGAACCGGAAGTTCGTGCAGGACTTCGAGGCGAAGTACGGCGAGAAGCCGAACTATCAGAGCTTCGAGGCGTATGAGGCGGTCTACGTGATCGCCGACGCGATCAAGCGCGCCAACTCGGCCGAGGCATCGGCCATCCGCGACGCGCTCGAGACCACAAAATATCCGTCGCTGCTCGGCGCCACCATCGAGTTCGACGACAACAACCAAGCTCACAACAAGGCCGTAATCCTGCGCGTCGACGGAAGCAAAGTCGTTGTCGAAGGACTGCACGGGACCTGAATTTTCCGGGCCCGCGGACCTTTCCGGGCCCGCGGACCTCTTCGCCAGCCTGCAGGGAAGGAAGCGATGAGCGCGACATTCTTCGCCCAGCTTCTCGTCAACGGCATCATGCTCGGCCTGATCTACGCTCTGATCGCCGTTGGTCTATCGCTGATCTTCGGTGTGCTGGAGGTGGTGAACTTCGCGCACGGCCAAATCTACACGCTCGGGGCCTTCGCCATGCTGTTCATGGTTTCCGGGCTTGGTCTTGGCTACGTCCCGGCCGTGCTCGGCGCCACCATTCTCGTCGCACTTGCCGGGTATCTTCTCTACGAGGGCTTCCTGCGGTTCCTGAAGCAGGGCGAGTTCGAACGCGGCATTATTCTGACCCTTGGCCTCGGCATGATCATCCAGAATGGGATGCTCTATCTGTTCGGCGCCACGCCGCGTGTCGTCGACACGGAGTTCAGCTTTGTCACGATCAGCGCAGCGGGCGTCAGTCTCGACCTGTCCCGCGGCGTGGCCGGGCTGTTCGCGGTCGTCGCGATCGGGGGGCTCCACCTGTTGCTTACCCGCACGCGATTCGGCAAGGCCATGCGCGCGATGGCCCAGAACGCGGAGGCGGCTTTCGTGGTCGGCATGCGGCCGCGCGTCGTCGCCAGCCACGCGGTCATCATCGGCTTGGCGCTGACCGGCCTGGCCGGCGCAATCCTGGCCCCCGTTTTCACCGTGCATCCGCTGATCGGCATCCCGATCCTCTTCAAGGCGTTCGCAATCGTCATCATCGGCGGTCTTGGACATATTCCGGGAACGGCCGTAGCGGCCCTGATCATCGGGGTGTGCGAGAGCTTCGCCGGAGGGATCGGCTCCGCGGCGCTCCAGGATGCCACGGTGTTTCTGCTCATGATCGCCATCCTGCAGTGGCGGCCGCTCGGCCTGTTCGGCAAAGGGGTGCGGATATGAGCTCGTCGATGGCCCTGTCCCCCGCAGGAGGCACCGTTCGGGTGTGGAAGGCGGCCGGCATAGCCGGGGCGGCCATCATGGCGGTGACGCTACCGCTCTGGGCGGCGTCTCCTTACGTGATCAAGACCGCCAGCCTAACGCTGATCATGGCTGTGATCAGCAGCGGCCTCAACCTCATCTATGGTTATGCAGGGCTCTTGTCTTTCGCCCAGGTGGGGTTCTGGGGCTTCGGTGCCTATGCAAGCGCGCTGCTTGCCGTCGATCTCGGCCTCTCGCCCTGGCTGAGCTTCCCGCTCGCCGGTGTCCTGACGGCGCTGTTTGCCGTCGCGATCGGAGTGCCGGCGCTTCGCGTCTCCCGCGCCTCGTTCGTTATCGTGTCCCTCAGTTTCAGCCTGCTGCTGCAGTTGCTCGCCCGCAACTGGGTGGAGGTGACGCGCGGCCCGATGGGGATCCCGGGGCTGCCTGCGCCGACGATTCCGATGCCTGGCGGCGGTGTCGCAAATGGCCAGGACCCTGAGGTCTTCTACTGGATCGCGCTGGGGTTTGCGGCGCTGATTCTTGGCGGGCTCCATCGGTTGACCACGGGCCGGTTCGGACGCACGTTGCTGGCGATCAACCAGAACGAGCCGCTCGCCGCGTCTCAGGGCGTTCACGTGATCCGCTACCAACTGATCGCCTTCGCGATTTCGGCGCTGATCACCGGGATGGCGGGTGGGTTATACGTCTTCAATCTGACGATCGTCGAACCAACCATCTTCGATCCCTACTACATGCAGATGATGCTGATCATCGTGATCGTGGGCGGCGCCGGTTATTTCTGGTGCGTTCTCGGCGCAAGCGTTGTCTTCACGGTTCTTCCCGAGATCCTGCGCATCGAGCCGGACCTGCGCATGGTTCTGCTTGGGGCGATCCTGGTGCTTGCGATCCAGTTTCTGCCGGGCGGCCTCGGAGGGTATCTGGAGCAGCGCCGACTGCGCGCGTGGCGGAGGCAGTTGGGATGACCGAAGCCGCGCCCGACGCCGTCCTGGAGGTCGCGAATCTTTGCAAGTCGTTCGGCGCCGTGCGCGCCGTGGATGAGCTGTCGTTCTCGGTCCGCCGCGGCTCCGTCACCGGCCTCATCGGGCCGAACGGATCGGGCAAGAGCACGTCGATCGACTGCATCAGTGGCATGCTCAGGCCCGAGAGCGGGACCGCACGCCTGAACGGTCGCGACATCACGGGCTTGCCTCCGCACGAGGTGGCGAAGGCCGGCTTGACGCGAACCTTTCAGAATGTCCGCGTCTACGATCGGCTGACCGTTCTGGAGAACCTGGTCATCGCCGCACAAGAGTTTGACGGCGTCGGCGCGATCGCGGGCATCTGGGGCGGGGCTGCCGTTCGCCGACGGGATGCTGAGGCGGTTGAACGAGCCTGCGAGCTCTTGGGACTCACGCGGCTTGGCCGCTACGCCGACGCGCCTGCCGGAATCCTGTCCTACGGACAGAAGAAACTGGTCGCGCTTTCCATGAGCCTGATGTCGAAGCCCGCGCTGATCATCCTCGACGAACCTCTGGCCGGCGTGAATCCGACTCTGATCCGGCACATCTCCGAAGTGATCGAAGCGCTGAATGCCGCAGGACAAACCTTTCTGATCATCGAGCACAACGTACCCTTTATCATGCGCCACTGCGCGCACGTCGTCGTCATGGAGTCAGGGCGCAAGCTGGTCGAAGGCCCGCCTCGATTGATTCGCGACGATGAGCGGGTGATCGAGGCCTATCTCGGCAACACCAAGAACGTGGAGATGGAGATCCTCTGGCATGGCTGACGCACCCCTCTGCCTGTCGATCCGCGATCTCGCAATTGGCTACTTGGACCAGCCGGTCGTTCAGAACTTCTCGGCGGAGATCAGGGCCGGGACCGTGACGACGCTGATCGGCGGCAACGGTGCGGGCAAGTCGACGCTGCTGAAGTCTCTCTTCGGCCTTACGCGGCTGTTCGCCGGCGAGATCCTCTTCTACGGAGAACCCGTGCAGGCGCTGCCGCCGGCCGAGCGGATGCGCCGCGGCATAAGCTTGGTTCCACAGGGGCGTTGCAACTTTCCCCTTATGACCGTGAAGGAGAATCTGGAGATGGGGGCCTACCTGCTGCCTGCCTCGGCGGCACGGGCAGCCGCCGAGCGCGTGATGGACCTCTTTCCGGTTTTGAGGCGCAAGCAGCGCGAGGCCGCCGGCAATCTGAGCGGCGGCGAGCAGCAGATCTTGGAAATGGCCATGGCGCTTGAGGTCGAGCCACGATTGCTCCTGCTGGATGAGCCGTCGCTCGGCCTGTCGCCGAAGATGCAATACGAGGTGTTCGAGACGATCGAGGCTGTCCGGCGCACGGGCGTCACCGTGATCCTGGCCGAGCAGAATGTGCTCGGGTCCCTGATGATCTCGGACTGGGCGATCGTTCTCGATCTTGGGCGCAAGTTCATGGAGGGTCCGGCCAAGCAAGTCATGAGCGATCGGCGGATCCGCGAGGCCTATCTCGGCGGCGAGCCGCAAGGCGACGAAGCGGCGGCCGAGCCACCGCCGTCCGCCCTGCCTCCCACCGAGGAATGGCAGTCCGGTGCAAGGGAGGGATGAGATGGATACCGCGCTAGAAGCCGGTGGTCTGAAGGTGGGCCATGGCGGCATAGGCGGCAATGTCGCGAGTCATCTGGATCGGCTACGGCCAGGCGAGAAGGATCGCGGTTCCTTGCTCGTGGGCTGCTCCGCCAGCGGGCAGCCAATCGCGATCCCTTACCTGGTTGCCCGGGGGGCCGATGGCGGCCCGTGCCTGTGGGTTAATGCGGCCGTGCATGGCGACGAGATCAATGGCGTGCTCGCGGCCGTGGATTTCTTCGCCGGGCTCGATGCGAATGCGCTGAAGGGAAAGATCGTTGTAACGCCGGTTGCCAACCCTCTGGGATTCGATGCGCGGCGAAAGAGAGTGCCACAGGATGAGCTGGATCTCGACCAGAGCTTTCCCGGCCGTCCCGATGGCCTGATCTCCGAGCGCCTGGCGTGGACTCTTTTTCAGGAGATGGACGGCACCGCGGACGTTGTCGTCAGCTTCCACACCATGAATCCTTATTTCGAGAGCAATCCCTACGCCGTGTACAAGATCCATCCCGAGGCGCGCGCCACCGAGACCGACCTTCTCACTGCCATCGCCTGTTTCACGCCGGCGGTTGCCTGCAGGATGTCGGTGGCTCCGGGCAGTCAGGAACTGCCAGGCAACAATGCCGGCGCGCTCGACTATCAGAGCCTGAAGATCGGGTGCACCGCCTTCATGATCGAGCTCGGCGCCGGCAGCCGGCAGCAGCCCGCATTCGTTCGCCAGGGGGTCGACGGACTTCGGCGTCTGGCCGCGCAGTTGGGAATGACCGCTGCGATCAGTGAGGGAATGCCCCGCTCGATTCGCCGTGTCACACGGCGCACCCACGTGACCGCGGCACATGGCGGTCTGTTCCGCGCTATGGCCGATCCGGCGGCGGTCGTTCGTGCCGGTACACCGATCGGGCGCATCCATGACATGGCCGGTCGCACGCTGGAGGAGGTCGTGTTCGACCAGGATACCATCGTGATTGGTGTCCGAACCGATCCGGTCGTGCATTCCGGCGATCGTGTCGCGTTTGTCGCGCTTGACTGGGACGATGTCGATGTCGATGGCTAGGCCGGCTATCGCCGCGGTGCAGTTCGCGCCGCAATTGGCCCAGGTCGAGGTCAACCGAACGCACACCGTCGAACTCGCCGAGCAGGCCGCGGACATGGGCGCGTCGATCGTCGTCCTGCCCGAATGCGCCATCACGGGCTATGTCTTTCGCCGCCGTGACGCGCTGCTTTCTATTGCCGAGCCGGTCCCCGGTCCTACGACCGAGGCGTGGTCGAGCGTTGCGCGCCGCCGTGACATCTGGATCATCGGCGGTATCGCGGAGCGGGAGTCCGATCAAGTCTTCAATAGCGCCGTGACCATCGGGCCGGACGGCGTGGTCGGTTGCTACCGCAAGTGCCACCTGTGGGGGATTGAACGCGACCTCTACGCCGCGGGCAGCGCGCCCTTCTTGTTCGACACGCCCTGGGGCCGCATCGGTCTGGGCATCTGCTACGATCTCTGGTTCCCCGAATTGGGGCGCGCCCTGGCCCTCGCAGGAGCCGATCTGATCGTCTATCCAGCCAACTGGTCCTCGAATCCGCGACTCTCCAGCCCGTACGACGAACACGGTCTTCCGCTTGGCTGTCACATGGCCATAGCCACTGCCTGCGCCAACGAGCTGACTGTTCTGTGTGCCGACCGCGTGGGTGTCGAGGAGGACGTGCCCTTTCTCGGCTGCAGCATCATCGTCGGACCCAACGGCCGCGCTATTGCGGGTCCGGCGTCAAAGACCGACGCGGAGATCCTGCTTGCCGAGTGGCCCGACAGTCGGCGTGCCCGATCGGTCGGGCAAAGCCATCTGCAGTCAAGACGGGAAGATCTCTACGCGCTCGGCGAGCTGGCGCGGCACCCCGGCGTGGCCGCTGGAGGTCGTGGATGAAGGCTCTGGATTCCGCCCTTCAGGTCCTGAAGCTTTTCGCAACCGCGGAGACGCTGTCCGTCGGTGAAATCACCGAACGGCTGGGATTGCAGAAGAGCAATGTATCCAAGGTGCTCGCCGTCTATCGGGACCACGGGATCCTTCAGCAGGATCCCGTGACCCGGCGCTACCGCGTCGGACTCGCGGCGTTCGAGCTTGGCTCGGCCTATGCGCGCAACCATCCGGTTGCCCATGAGGCCCTGTCGATTATGCGCGAACTTGTGGATCGGTGCGGACATACCGCAACGCTCAGCGTCAAGCAGGGCGATCTGGTGCTGCATCTGATGGCGGTCGAAGGGCCGCTTTATGTGGACGGCCGCTGGCGGGTGGGGAACCGGCTTGCGTATCACGCGACCTCCGCGGGCAAGGTCCTCGTGGCTGGCATGTCCGATGACGAGGTCAAGGAGCTGCTGAAGCGCCAGCCGCCGTATGCGATCACGCCGGATACGGTTACGGATCCCGCGCTCTTGAAGAAGCAACTCCGCAAGATTCGGGAAACCGGTGTAGCGATCAGTCGAGGCGAGAGTACGCAAGGCCTGGCGGCCGTCGCGGTGCCGGTGTTCGATGCCTCCGGCCGAACCGTCGCGGCGCTCGGCTTGATCGTTCCGGATCATCTGTATGACGACGCACTCGGCGCCGATATGACGCGGTTGCTGCACGAGGCGGCGCGCCGCCTGTCCGTCAAGCTCGGCGCGTCGGTCTACCCATTCGGCGATGCGCATCATGCGGTCACATCGGCGCGGGGTGCGGCGTCGCGGCGTACGAGTCCGGTAAGGGCACGACAAAGAGGAACGATGCGGGAGGGATCTCGAGATGCCGGATAAGGACTTGCAAGTGCTCCGCGCTCGGTGCGGCACGCCGATCGAGCTGCGGAAGGGACAGACACTCAAGATCATAAACACGAGCGGTTCCCAAGTGCTCGATACGTGGGCGTTCAACTGGCAGGACATGAGCGAGTACATGTCGATGGAGCACACCCGCTCCTACAACAGCCGGGTCACACCGGCGGTGGGCGATGCGCTGGTGAGCAACCGTTACCGGCCAATGCTGCTCGTTGTCGCCGACTCGTCGCCCGGCGTGCACGATACGCTGATGTGCTCGTGCAGCCGCCAGATCTACGAACGTATGGGTGTCGAGGGCTATCACGACAACTGCGAGGACAATCTGCACGAGGCGCTGCGATCCATCGGACGCTCGTTTCCGACGACGCCCGGCCCGCTCAACTTGTTTATGAACTTTCCGGTGTCTCCGTCCGGCGAGATTACGCGCGAGCCGCCGGTTTCGAGACCGGGAGACTTCATATCGTTGCGGGCGGAGATGGACGTCTGTGTCGTCATCTCGGCCTGCCCCCAGGACCTGTCCCCCGTCAACGGCGCTCTGCGCCAACCGACGGATGCCCATTATCAGATCCTCTGAAGACTTCGGAACAGGTCCGAGGCGCGGCGCCAGACCCACGGAAACACGGGAAGCGGACGACATGAGACACACCGAACGCCAGAAGGAGGTTACCGCGCTGGTCGAGGAGGCCAAGGCCGCCCTCGCCGGACGGTCTCCGTCCCGCGAAGTGCTGGCACAAATCCTGGCCCGGCTCGAGGCGGTGGCCGCACGACGGGATCTTTGGTCTGAGGCAGACTATCCGGCACCGGACGAGGGGGAGCGGCAAGCCCGCTATCTGATTCGCGAGGAGCCCGATCGCACCTTTGCACTCTATCTCAACGTCATGCGCCCGGGAAAGCGCATTCCACCGCACAATCACACGACATGGGCCTGTATCGCCGCCGTAGAGGGGTACGAGCACAATTACCTGTACGAGCGCCTCGACGATGGCTCCGTGGCCGGCCATGCGCGCATTCGCGAGACATCGACCGTGCAAGTCGGGCCGCTCCAAGGCATCGCGCTGATGCCGGACGACATTCACTCGGTGGAAATCAAGGGCGATTGCATCATCCGGCACCTGCATTTCTATGGGCGCGCGCTGGAGACGCTGAACGAGCGGCTGACCTTCGATCCGGAGGCGCAGACCTGCAAGCCTATGCCCCTCGGCGTTCAGACGCGCCGCTGAGCGACCCTGTACAATTGGAGTGACGACGGCATGAGCGAGAGAATCGGCGCCGCGGATCTCAAGGAGTGGCTCCACGACGGTCGGGAGATCGCGCTCCTCGACGTGCGCGAGCACGGCGAGTACGGCGAGGCGCACCCGTTCTACGGCGTCTCTCTCCCGTACAGCCGTTTCGAGGCGGAGCTGGAGCGGCTGGTGCCGCGTCCCACCGCGCGCATGGTCGTCTACGACGACGGTGCTTCAGGCGTTGCCGAGCGTGCAGCGGAACGGGCACGGGGGCTCGGCTACACCGACGTGCGGGTGCTGGAAGGGGGCACCGCCGGCTGGGCACAGCAGGGATACAGGCTGTTTGCCGGCGTGAACGTCGTGAGCAAGGCCTTCGGCGAAATCGCCGAACGCGCCTACCACACGCCGTCGATCTCGGCCGAGGAGTTGCACGCCCGGCTCGCCCGCGGCGAGGACATCGTCGTGCTCGACGGGCGCCCGGTCGACGAGTACCGCAAGATGAACATCCCCGGCAGCGTCTGCTGCCCAAACGGGGAGCTCGTCTACCGCATCCGGGACCTCGTGCCGGATGCCGAAACGACCGTCGTCATCAATTGCGCGGGTCGCACGCGCAGCATCATCGGGGCCCAGACGCTGCGCAACTTCGGCATTCGAAACAACGTTCTGGCGCTGCGCAACGGGACCATGGGTTGGCGGCTCGCCGGCCTCGAGCTGGAGCACGGCAGCAACCGGTTGTACCCGCGCGTTCCGGAACGGACCTCGGTTGGGGAGCTACGCAGGCGGGCCGTGCAGCTCGCCGAGCGGTGGGCGGTGCCGCGGATCGACGCGCAAACTGTCGCTGCCTGGCTCTCCGAGCCCGATCGGACGACTTACGTGTTGGATGTGCGTACGCCCGAGGAGTTCGCGGAGGGGCATCTGGCCGGCGCGGTCCACGCGCCGGGTGGCCAGCTCGTCCAGGCGACCGACCACTGGCTCGCCGTGCGCAATGCGCGCGTCGTTCTGGTCGACGACACCGAGGTACGCGCGATCATGACCGCGAGCTGGCTGCGCCAGATGGGCTGGGATGCCGTGGCCCTTGCGGATGGCATGGAGGCGTGGCGGACGCTCGAGGGGCGGGTGCCAGTCCCCTACCGCGCCGACGGTGCGCTGCCGCGGCCGCCCGAAGTCGGGCCGGTCGAGCTCGCCGCGCGGATGCGGGGTGGATCTCCCCTCCTCTTGGTGGATATCCGCGCCAGCAAGGCGTACCGGGCGGCTCACGTTGCCGGGGCGCGCTGGGCGATTCGTCCGCGCGCTGACCAGGCCCTGCCGAAGGGCTCGGAGCGCGAGCCCGTTGTACTGATCGCGGACGAGATCGGTAAGGCACGCTGCTTCGCCCAGGAGCTGTGCGGCATGGGGTTTGCCGTTCCTGAGCTGCTTACCGGGGCTCCGGAGCAGTGGACGGCCGCCGGCCTTCCCGTGGAGTCGACGCCGGACGATCCACCGGATGCCGCATGCATCGACTACTTGTTCTTCGTCCACGACCGGCACGACGGCAATCTGGACGCGGCCCGCCGGTATCTCGAGTGGGAGACCGGATTGCTGGACCAGATCGACGCGCGTGAGCGGGCCGCCTTTCGCCCGTTTGCCCAGGAGAGCGCCGATGCTCCGGCGTGACGAGACTCTGGTGACTCATGCGGGGTCGGATCGCGCCGATGAGCCGCGGGCGGTCAATCCACCCGTCGTCCGCACCTCGACGGTCCTCTATCCGAATCTGGACACGATGCGGCAGGTGAAACGGGTTCGGGAATCGGGCGAGCGGCAGTTCTCCTACGGCCGGCGCGGCACACCCACGACCTTCGCGCTGGAAGATGCGCTCGTCGATCTCGAGCGGGGGTGCCGCGCCACGCTGCACCCCTCTGGCTTGGCCGCCATCGCTCATGTCTTCTTGAGTTTCCTTCGGCCGGGCGATCACCTGCTGGTCGCCCGCGGCGTCTACGCGCCGGTCCGCACGCTGTGTGAGGATTACCTGTCCAGCCGCGGAATCGTGCACCAATACTTCGATGGCGGGGCGCAGGAGGCCGCCGCCCTTATGCGCCCCACGACCCGTATGATCTATACGGAAATTCCGAGTTCACTGACTTACGAGATCCATGATCTTCCGGCGCTGGCGCGGGTTGCACACGACCGGGGTCGCGAAACTGTTCTCGCCGTCGACAACACCTGGGGGGCGGGGTTGCTCTACAAGCCTCTCACGCTCGGCGCGGATATCTCGATCCAGTCCTGCACCAAGTACATCGTCGGCCATTCCGACGCCATGCTTGGCGCGGTGATTGCCAACGACCGGACCTGGACCGATCTTTGGAGGAGCGCGACCGTGCTTGGCCAATGCGTCAGCCCGGACGACGCCTATCTTGCGCTGCGGGGCTTGCGGAGCATGGCGGCGCGCTTGGCGATGCACGAGGCGCATGCACGCGTCGTCGCGAAATGGCTGCTCGATCATCCTCTCGTGAGCGACGTACTCTATCCGGCGCTCGAGACTCACCCCGGCCACGGCCTCTGGAAGCGGGATTTCAAGGGAGCCAACGGCCTTCTAACCATCGTTTTTGACAAGGGCATATCGCGCTCTCAGGTGGACGGGTTCGTCAACGCCCTCACCTTGTTTGGCATTGGATCGTCGTGGGGTGGGTATGAGAGCCTCGTGCTTCCGGTCGAGTCCAAGGCGCAGGCCGCGTCCAGCGGACAGGGGGCGCTCGTTCGTCTCCATATCGGGCTTGAGCATCCGGACGATCTGATCGCCGACCTCGGCCAAGCCCTGGATCGCGCCGCGGCTGACGGCTAGGTGGCGACGCGCGCGGCGTCGTCGAGGCAGAAGTGAACGAACGTCCAGCCGATGTCGCAGCCCTCGCGTCGCCGACCCGGCTACCGGTGACCCGGTGGCCGGGATTGGCGAATCGGCCGAGCTTTTTGATGTCCAAGTGGATCAGCTCGCCCGGAGTTTCGCGCCGGTAGTGCCGCCTTGGCTCGGCCGGCTCCAGATCACGCAGCCGACCGAGGCGCGGCGGCCACCACCTCCGCACATCCGATCTGTTCGCACGGTCAACCCGGCACGATCCTTTCGTTCAGCTTCTGATCTACGATCTGGACCGTGCGGTCGATCTCGGCGTTGGGCATGCCAAGCTGATCCGCGATCAACTTCACCAGCAGGTCGACCCGCTCGATGAAAGGCGCTCCGGCGGCCAGCGCCCTGGCCGCCGACGAGGGCTTGACCAGGCTTTCCGCCGCCTTGGCGTATTTCTCGAACGGTACCTGATCCCTCGGGTCGGCCCCCAGGCGCCGAGCGATCGCATCCACATGATCATAGATCGACCGCGAGAGCTCCAGATCCTCGTGCACCGCATCGCGGATCGACCGCGGTTCATCCGGCGTGACGCAGCGATAGTTCCCGGTCAGCAGCATCGACCACTTGGCCAGAGGAACGAACAGCGAGTCGAACACCTTGAGCTTCACCGGAACGTCCCGGCCGTCCAGTGTCGCCGCGGCGATATCCGCTTCCAGCTCCCGAAGCAGCGCGTTGTGTGCCTCGTCTTCGAATGTTGCCGCCTTGAAGTTTGTCGGCAGGCCGACATGCAGGACGTTCGCCGCCTCCTCCGGCGGGCGGAAGGCCTGCGGATCGGGCGAGCAAAGCGTCATCAGTCCCGGCTCGAACCGCTCCCACACCTGGGCGTTGGTATAGGCCTCCTCCAGCGCCATTCCCGCCAGCGCCGGGATCCGCTTGAGATAGGGCAGGGGCGGCATGTTCATGATCGAGAGGCAAGGCAGCCGCGCCTCCGCGATCTTGATCAGCAGAACCCGGATCGTGTGGTTGGTGTATTGCGGTTCCTGCATGGCAAGACCGACGAGGTCGTAGCGGGAAACGTCGACGTCTTCGGGCGGGACCGCGTCCAAAGCCCCCGGCAGATCGCGCGAGAAGATCGGCCGGTGCGTCGCCTCGTCACGCAGCTTGATGCGAACTTCGGTGCCGTCGCGATTGATGAGGTCGGCGGTCTTCTTCCGACAGACCAGGGTCACGTTGTGACCGGCCATCAGCAGCTTCGTCGCCAGCAACGAGCCATAGGAGGCTCCAAGGATCAGAATGTCGCGCGCCATGCTTGCTCTCCCAGAGATTGCGCCGGATCGATTTCTAACGCCTCAAGCCGAGCCAGGCCGCAACTTTTCGTTGGATCGGCTCGGGCGAAAGAATGCACCAGGCCAGACCTCAGACCATCCGTTCAGACCGCACAGGCGGCAGTCCGCCGGCTGGGGCACGCTCCCCAACCGCTGAACCTTCTCGCGGATGGTGGTCGCCCGCTCGCGCATGTTGCGTAATGCCTTCGAGCTGGAAATGCTGACCAGATAGTACGGACGCATAAGGGGACGTCCATGACAACACCCAGTGCGCGTGTGCGTCCTTGTGGCTTATGCCGCATCTGTGACACGGCTTTCTTCCGGCATAACCGTCATGGCCGAATGGATTGATCATGCCACCATCGCGAAGACTTCGTATGTCCGGCCGGAAGAGGGCACCGGTCGACGCGAAATCGCTAGCGCCAGCCGAGGGCGCATCGCGAAGCGGTCCAATGATTCGGTCGTGTAGAGACATCACGGAGAACGTCATTCCCGGTGTTCCGGTGGATGTGGGGATTCCTGGTCTGGCAAAAATGACCACGTTGCTTCGGTTCGCCAAGTCTTGTGGTGTCGGTACGTCTTTGTAGATGCTGACGAAGAATTTCGGCCGCGCCCTGCAGCTAAGCACAAACTATTCGGCGGATCAGATGATCCTCGAGCTGGCCCGACAGATGGACGCGGCGCGGCAGCCGCTGTTCCGATCCGTTCACCTCTTCCCGTTTGGGAGCTTCGAGCGAACCGCAGCTTGGGCCCGATCTCTTGCCGGGGGAAAGATCTAGGTCGGCCGGCGCAGCCCGACGATCGAGACGGCCTGACCGGTGCGGGAGAGAACGATTGGCATGGAGGGTGAACGCAATGAGGGTATTGGTCTTCCAGCACGCCGCCAGCGAGGATCCCGGCTCCTTCTGCCAGTTTCTGCAGGAGGATGGCCATGAATGGACCGTGATCGCGTTGGACAGGGGCGAGCGCATACCGTCTCTCGAAGATTACGACATGCTTTGGGTGATGGGCGGCCCGATGGACGTGTGGGACGTCGAGGAATATCCGTGGTTGATTCCAGAGAAAGACGCCATCAGGAGATGGGTGCGCGAGCTTGAGCGCCCCTTCCTTGGCGTCTGCCTCGGGCATCAACTCCTTGCCGACGCCCTTGGCGGAACATGTGGCCCGCAGCGACCACCGGAAGTGGGGATCTACGACATTGAGTTGACCCCTGAGGGACGCGCGGATCCGATCCTTGGTGCGTTGCCGGCGCGTCAGCCGGCGTTGCATTGGCACTCGGTCAGAGTCGCCCAGCCTCCGCGGGACGCCGTCGTCCTCGCCCGATCCGCGCATTGCTCCAATCAGGCGATGCGAGTCGGGCGCTCTGCCTATTCGATGCAGTACCACGTCGAACTTGCGCCGGATACGGTTCAAAAGTGGCGTAGCGCGCCGGGTTACGCAGAATACATCGAAAACATCCACGGTCCCGGTGCACTCACGAAACTTTCAATAGATGTCGAGCCTCTCGTTGAGGGAATAACCAAAAATGCGCGTGGCCTGTACCGAGGTCTTGTCGGGCTTGCCGGAAATGACAGCGGGGCCCAGCGACCGTCATAGAGGCAGTACCCCGCCTCGATGAAGCGCGGATAAGCCCGACGTTCAACGCGAGTCACCACATCGCGGTGCGCCGACAGTATGACTTTGGCTGTGCCGCCGCTGCCTTTGCCCGCAGGTTGCGCCGCCGGCGGTTGCGACAAGGTGGCCGTACGGATCGGAAACAAGCGCCCTTAGCCGTGGCGGGCGATCGGCGTAAAACAAGGGCTCTCCACGGCCGGCCATGCTTGGGATTTCCGCCGGCGGCGTCTCGACCTCGACCGTCAGCCGCGTCCGGAAACGCGCCGATTTCGATCGGCCTGATGGCGTTTCGCGAAGCAATCGACAAGGGTGACCGAATGGGCCATCATGCGCCGCCATTACAATCCGCTAGGCTCTTCTTATGACGAATACCGAGGTCTCACGTCCGAAAGTCGCTTTCTGGCTTGAAACGGAAAGCCACCAAGCCTGCGAGATCGCCCGGCTGGTAGGCTACGACATTCTCGTGATCGACCGGGAGCACGGAGCGGTGCCGGCGCATGCATTGGACCGGATCGTCCCGTTTGCGCGTTCCATCGGGCTCACGGTCCACGTCCGTGTCGCGGCGGCGGACCGGACGGAGATCCAGCACGCGCTCGACAGCGGCGCCGACGCCGTCATTCTGCCGCAGATCCGAGACCTTGCTCACGCGCAGGAGGCGACGCGATTCGCCAAGTATCCGCCGCTCGGCGCGCGCGGCCTCGGCTACAACCGGACGATGGGCTATGCGGGGGCGAACGATGACTACTTCCGCGCCGAGAACCGCCGCTGTCTGTGCTATCCGATGATCGAGACCTGCGGCGCCCTGCGGGACGCCAGCGCGATCGCGGAATTGCCCACCGTCGACGGTCTGTTCATCGGGTCGGGCGATCTGTCGCTGGCGCGCGGTCGCGGCGCCTTCGCCGCAACCGACGACGATCTGGCCGACATCCGGCGCATCGCCGACGCTGCCAACGCGGCGGGCAAGCTCTGGGCGGTGCCCGCACTCAACCCGAAGGTCATGGACATCGCGCTTGCGAAGTCGGCGGCTTACGTGACCCTGGGCGACGATCTGACGGCCATGCTCCGCGGCTTCCAAGCGCTTCGGGACCTGATGCCGACGGGCGCCGGCTAGGAGAAGAAATCCTCGGCAAAACGGTCGAGCAGCCGGACGCCGAACCCGGTGGGGCCGCGGCCGGCGAGCGGGCTGTCCCACAGGCTCCATGCGGCCCAGGCGATGTCGAGGTGGGCCCAGGGGCGCCCGTCGACGAAGTGGCTCAGAAATTGGCCGGCGAGGCAGGTCGCCGCGAGGTGGCCATCGCCCCAATTGCGCAGGTCAGCGATGTCGGAGCGGATGTAGCGCTCGTATTCGTCGGCGAGCGGCAGGCGCCACAAGCGTTCCCCGGTACGCCGCCCCGCCGCGATCAGGCGCTCGGCCAGCCGATCGTCGTTGCTGATCAGGCCGGCCGTTTCCGTGCCGAGAACATGACTCACCTCGTCGGTGAGCGTCGCCACGTCGACAATGGCCGCCGGCCTGAACCGGGTTGCCGCGTACCAGAGCGCGTCGGCCAGAATCAGCCGGCCCTCACCGTCGGGAAACACCACCTCGATGGTTCGGCCGGCCATGGACCGGACCACGTCGCCCGGCTTCTGGGCGGTGCCCGATGGCATGTTCTCCGCCATGGCCGCGATGCCGACCACATGCGCCGGCGCCCGGCGCGCGGCGAGCGCGCGCATCGCCCCGATCACGGCCGCGGCGCCGGCCATGTCCCATTTGTTGTGCCGCAGGTCCGGTCCGGTCTTCAATGTGATCCCGCCCGCGTCGAAGGTCACGCCCTTGCCGACGAGGACGAGGGGCGATTCCGATCGGCGCTCGGGTGGTAGACCGTTCCAGGTCAAGACCGCCATTCTGCAGCCCTGCGGGCTGCCGCGGCCGACGGCGAGGAACGCCTCCATCCCCAGCCGCGCCAGATCGTCGTCTGCCAGGATTTCGACGCCCATGCCGGTGTCGCGCGCGGTTCCGGTGGCGACCTCGGCCAATCGCGACGGCGTCAGCCGATTCGCCGGCTCGTGGCAAAGATCGCGTGCGAGCAGCGTGCCTTCCACCGATGGGGCGGCCTCGCGCGTGAACCGGTCGACCAGTGCCGCTGCGTCCCCAATTACGGCGACGTGATTCAGGGTGCAGCGCGGGTAGGCCGGGACGCCCGTCCGGTACTTGTCGAAGCTGTGCGCCCGAAGGCAAAGCCCCGTGAGAAGCGCGAGAAGCGCCTCGTCGGGCGGGCGCAGCGCCAAGCCCGCGCGCGCAACGCCGGCCCGGTTCAGATGCGCCGCCAGGCGCCCCCCGAAGGCGAGCCAGTCGTGGTCCGCGGCCCTCCTCCGGTGCTGGCCAGGGTTCGCCAGGACGACCAGCGGCGCCGGCGCTTCGGGCAGGCCGAACAGATCGAGGAAGTCGCCGGGCCGGACGGCGAATCGCCCCGCGGCGGCACGGGCCCGATCGATCGCCGCCACCAGCCCGGGAGAGCCAAGCCCGGCCGGAAGGGCTGGCGCGCATCCCTCGTCGGCTTCGAGCACGACGGCGTCTAAACCTTCGGTGAGCGCGGTGCCAGCGGTGAGCGTCAGCATGACGGCCCTATACCACCTTTCGGATGTGCTGCGCGAGCGGTTGCGCCATGCGGTGGTACCGGTCCGTGGCGTGGTAGAGCAGGATTTCGGTCTCCGGCAGGCGCGGCAGGCCGTGCTCGGTGCCCAGCACGCGGAGCCCGTCGGTGACCTCGCTGCGGCCCATGACCGTGATGCCGATGCCGGCGAGGACCGCCGCCCGGACGCCCGTCATGGTGCTGCTGGTGCAAACGGGGTCCCATCCAATCGAGGCCTCGGAGAGCGCGCGGACCGCCGCGCGGCGGTAGAAGCACGGATCGGGAAGTAGGACGAGCGGAACGGGGCGCAACGACGACGGGCCGATGTGCTGCGCGCCGACCCAGGCCAGCGGCTCCCGCCAAAGCGGAAGCGCCCGCGACTGGCCATCCTCGCCGGTGGCGACGACGAGATCGAGGCGGCCCTGCATCATCTCCCCCAAAAGCTCGTTCCCGAGCTTCACCTGAACCTGCAGCTTGGCCCTCGGAAAGACGGTGGCGAAGGCCTGAAGAACGGTCGGCAGCCGATGCGTCGCGAGCTCTTCCAGGATCCCGAGGCGCACGAACGATCGCACGTCCGGCGACGTCAAACGCGCCACCGCCTCGTCGTGGAGCGCCGTGATCCGCCGCGCGTACTCGAGCAGGATCTGCCCGGTCGGCGTGAGCGACACCGGGCGGCTGCCGCGCTCGAACAACCGGGCGCCGATGCGGTCCTCGAGCCGTCGGATTTGCAGGCTCACCGCGGGTTGGCTCCGGCCCAGCTGCTGGCCCGCCTGAGAGAAACCGCCTGTCTGGCTGACAACCGTGAACGTTCGAAGCAGGTCCAGGTCGAATTCCATTGTCACGCCGGGTTTCGCTCCACCGTCCGGGATTGCCTATACATCATAACAAAACTCAATGGAACTGATTTGTATTATAAATTTGGAAAATAGAGTGCCATCTTATAAGCTCCTACGCCGTGGAGCGGCGATTTCGGAGGCGGGGAGGACCCGCGAGTCTTCGGAGTCGGCAAGGAGGTGTCGTTGGATCGAGAGACGCGGCCGGGTGTCGTAGTGGCCCTCTTGGCCGTCCCGCTGACGGCGCTCGTCGTCCTGTTCGTTGCGCCGCTGTCTTTCATGGCGGTCTACAGCTTCTGGGCGATCGACAACAGCTACCAGCTGCAACGGACATTCCAGCTGACGCAGTACGAGCAGGTCTTCACGACCGGTCCTTATCTCGCGATGCTCGGGCGCTCCGCGTGGCTGGCGGCGCTGACGACCCTGGCCAGCCTGGCCATTGCTCTCCCGCTCGCCTACGCGATCGCGCGCCTGGTGCCGCCCCGCTACCGGGTTCTGCTTCTGATCGCCCTCATCATCCCCGGCTGGGTGAGCGTGCTGATCCGAACCTATGCGTGGACGCTCGTCATCGGGGAGAGCGGTCTGCTCAACTACCTGCTGATTCACGTGGGGCTGATCGAGAAGCCGCTGCAAATCCTGTTCACCAAGACCGCGGTCGTGATGGGTCTGGTCTACATCTATCTCCCGTACATGCTGGTCCCGATCTACGCCGCGCTCGAACGGCTTGATCCCGCGTTGCTCGAGGCGGCCGAGAATCTCGGCGCCGGGCCGGTCGAGCGATTCGTGAAGGTGACCCTGCCGTTGATCGCGCCCGGCATCGTCGCCGGCTCGATCATCACCTTCATCCCGGCCGCCGGCGAGTATCTGGTGCCGAACCTGCTCGGCGGTCTCAGCGGCACCATGTACGGCAATCTCATCACCGCTGCGTTCGAGAACTTCAACTGGCCGCTGGGCTCGGCCTTGTCGATGACTCTGCTCGCAAGCCTGCTGATCACGCTTGCCGTGATGGGGCGGTTTGTCGATGTGAAGCGCCTGTTCTCGGGGGCGAGCTGAATCCATGCCGATCCGACACGCCGCCCTTACCGCCTTCGCTGTCGTCGCGTTCGCTCTGGTGTATCTGCCGATCGGCCTCGTCGTGCTGACGAGCTTCAGTGCGGCGGAGATCAGCAGCTTCCCGATCAAGGCCTTCACCTTGCGGTGGTACGCCGATCTGGCCGAAAGCCGGCGCACCCTCGACTCGCTGTGGACGAGTCTCCTTGTCGCCGGACCGGCCACGGTCGCCGCCACCGCGGTGGGAGTCCTGGCGGCATTGCCGCTGGTTCGCTACGAGTTCCCGGGCAAGCGCCTGTTTCTGGCGCTCATGACGATGCCGATGCTTGCGCCCGGCATCATCCTTGGCGTGTCCATGCTGCTGTTCATCCGCAGCATCGGCTTTACCACGGGCTATCTTGCGATTCTGCTCGGCCACACGGTCCTGGCGATGCCGTACTGCACGTTCATCGTCATGGCGAGCCTCGCCCGGTTCGATCGAACGCTGGAAGACGCCGCGCGTGGGTTGGGCGCCGGCGAGCTCAGCGTGTTCTTCCGGGTTACGCTGCCGGGCATCAGCGCCGGCGTGATCGGGGCGGCGCTCTTCGCCTTCACGATCTCGATCGGAGAGTTCATCGTGACGTTCTTTCTTACCAGCGCCGGCACGACGACGCTGCCGGTTCGGATCTACTCCATCGTGCGGGTCGGGATCACGCCGGAGATCAACGCGATATCCAGCCTCATTCTTCTCGTGACGCTGATCTCCGCGGTGGCGGGCGTCTATGTGGGGCTGGCGAGGCGCAGGTGATCCGCCGGGACCCAGGCCGTCATCAACAAAGAGCGGTCATCAACAAAGAGAGGTGTTGGGATGCTTAGGAACAAAGTTCTGGGAATGGCCATCGGCGGCGTGCTGGCGCTCGCCGCGACGAACGTCTCGGCCGAGAAAATCGGCGGCGAGATCAACGTCCTGAGCTGGGGGGACTACATCGACTTCGCCATCAAGCCGTTCGAGGAAAAGTACGGGACCACGGTCAACATCGACTACTACGGTTCCGAGCAGGAGGCGATCAACAAGATTCGGGCCGCCGGTCTCGGAACCTACGACGTGGTCTTCCTCGGCGTCGGCTTCGACGACGTCGCGATGAAGCAGGGGCTGATCGAGCCGATCGACGTCTCGAAGATCGAGAGCTTCGACGATCTCTACGAGCCGTTCCGGCGGCCCAAACCCGACGGGAAGCACTACTGCGTGACCTACGCGTGGGGCGCCAACGGCCTCATCGCCTACAATCCCGACAAGGTCGAGGAGCCGATCGCGTCCTGGGCGGACGTGTTCTCCGGAAGATATGACGGCCGCATCGGTCGCATCGACAAGGCGAACGAACAGACCTGGCGCGCGGCTTTCATGGCGGGCTTCGACTACGGACCGCTGACCGAGGAACAGTGGGAGACGGTCGCGGCTCTGGTCGAGAAGAACCTCCAGCAAGCGCGGACCATCTATTCCCACTACGACCAGATGGCCCAGCTCCTCGCCAACGAGGAGATCTGGATCGCCGATACGGACGACGGCGGCTTCCGGCAGGCGAAGGCCCGGGGTGCCAACATCGAGCTCGTCTATCCTGAAGATGGCTTCTGGGGATGGTACGACGGCCCGTGCGTGGTCGCCGAGGCGCCGCACCCGGAAGCCGCCTACGCCTTCATCAACCATCTCATGAGCGCGGAAATGCAGGCGATGCTCGCGGAGGAGCTTGGCTACTCGCCGACGAACGCCAAGGCCGTGCCGCTCATGGACGCCGAGACGCGGGCAATGCTGGGCATGGACGCGGCCGAGAAGAACATCAGCGAGCTGCAGTTCCAGTACGATCTCGGCGCCGAGACCAACAGCCGGATGCTCGAGATCTGGCAGAACGCCAAAGTCAAATACGGCCGATGAGGCGGGAGCACGAGAGGCCGGGTCTTTGGAGCCGGCCTCCGTCTCGTCCCTGAAGCAATATGAAACACTTCAAGCAAGACAAGGCCATGCTCCGCGTTTGTGGCCTGGGCAAGCGCTTCGGCGACTTTGCCGCGGTGCGCGATGTCTCGTTCGATCTCGAGGAAGGCCAGTTCCTCAGCTTGCTCGGTCCCTCCGGTTGCGGCAAGACCACGACGTTGCGGATGATCGCCGGATTCGAAAGACCGACGAGCGGCTTGATCCAACTCGCGGGGCGGGACATCACCCGCGCGCCGGCGCGCGATCGCAACATCGGTATGGTGTTTCAGAGCTACGCCCTGTTTCCGCACCTGACCGTGGCGAACAACGTGGCTTTCGGCCTCCGGATGCGCCGAATCGGCCGGGCGGAGATCGAGAAGCGCGTGGGCGAGGCTTTGCGCGTGGTTCGCATGGAGGCCTATGCCGAGCGGTATCCAGGTCGGCTGTCGGGCGGCCAGCAGCAGCGCGTGGCGCTGGCTCGGGCGCTGGTGATCCGGCCGGACCTGCTGCTGCTCGACGAGCCGCTGTCGGCGCTCGACCTGAAGCTCCGCGAGGAAATGCGCGAGGAGATCCATCGGATCACGCGCGAACTGGGCATTACGACGATCTTCGTGACGCACGACCAGGGCGAAGCTCTCGTCCTCTCCGACCGAATCGCCGTCATGAACCAAGGCACGATCGAGCAGCTCGACCGCCCCGAGGTTCTGTATCGAAGCCCGGCAACGCCCTTCGTCGCGGACTTCATCGGTGGCTCGAACGTGCTGGAGGGCAGCATAGAGGTCACCCCCGACGGGCCCGTGTTCCGGTGCGGCGACGTGACGCTGTTCCCGGTCGGGCATGCGACGGCCCCGGGCGGTCGGTGCGCGATCAGCATCCGTCCGGAAGACATACGGATCGTGCCGGAGAGCGAGCCGGGCGGGGTGCCCGGGCGAATCGAACGCCGCCGCTTTCTCGGCAGCACCATCGAATACGCGATTCGGTTGACCGGCGATCTGTCGGTGACCGTGCGGGAGCATCGCGAGGGAGGTCCCCGCGAGGGCGACCGGGTCGGCGTCGCGATTCCGACCGAGCGTGTCGTGTTTCTGGCACCGTCGTCCGAGGTCGCGGCCGGCAAGAGTTGAGGAGGAAGAATGAGGATCACCGGAGTCGAAACCTTCTGCCTACGCTACGAGATGCCGTACGCGCTGGCCTACGCGCGGGGCGAGTACCAGACGCGCGAGGCGCTGCTCGTCAAGGTGCACACGGACGATCCGGACATCGTTGGCTGGGGCGAGTCGGCTATGTGGGGCGGGCCCTACGCGACGAGCGTCGCGGTGATCGAGAAGCAGATCGCGCCGCTGATCGAGGGCGAGGATCCGCGACGCCCGGAGTATCTCTGGGAGAAGGTCTATCAGGAGACCTATTACCACGGCCGTAAGGGCATCCTGCTGGCGTGTCTGTCGGGAATCGACGCCGCCCTGTGGGACATTCTGGGCAAGGCCTGCGGCCAGCCGGTGTGGCGCCTTCTCGGCGGGTTTGCGCAACCGATCAAGGCCTATGCTTCTTCCGGCTATTACCGCCGGGACTACGGCGTCGAGGATCTGGCTGCGGACGTCGCCCGGGCGCGGGCGGAGGGCTACCGCGGCTTCAAGATGAAGATCGGCAACATTCCGCAGGCGATTCACGCCGGTGTGATCCCCGCGACGCCGACGCGCGTGACATTGGCCGAAGACCTGAAGCGGGTCGCGGCGGCTCGCGAGTCGCTTGGCGGCGACCTCGACCTCATGTGCGACGCGACCACCTCGCTCGATGACCGCACCGCGATGGCCTACGCCGACGCCATGGAGGCCTACGACATCCGCTGGTTCGAGGAGCCGACGCAGCCCGAGAACGTCGCCGGCTGTGCCGCGCTGGCGCGGCGAACGCGCATCCCCATCGCCGGCTTCGAGACGGAGACCGGCAAGTTCGCGTTCGCGCGCCTGATCGACGAGGGCGCGATCCAGGTGGTGCAGCCCGACGTCATTCAGGTCGGCGGCCTTACGGAGGCGCGCAAGATCGCCAGCTATGCGCAGATGCGCCATCTCCTATTCACCAGCAAGAACTACAGCACCGGGCTCAGCCTGGCCGCGTGCCTTCACCTGCTGTACGCGATCCCGAACGGCGATTACTTCGAGTGCGACTTCGACCCGAATCCGTGGCGCACGGACCTTCTGCGCCGCCCGATTTTCACCCTCGAGGAGGGGATGGTGTGGCCTTCAGAAGAGCCGGGCCTCGGCCTCGACGTCGATGAGGCGGCCGTCGAGAGATGGAGGGTGGCTGCATGAGCGCCTCTTCCGTCTTTCGGGAAGATCTCTTCGACGGAGCTGTTGTCCTGGTGACCGGCGCGGCCGGCGGCATCGGCGGCGGTATAGCGGATGCGTTCGCCCGCCACGGCGCAACGGTTTGCGTTCAGGACATCGACCATGACGGCGCACGAAAACGGGTGGCGCGGCTGCGCGAGTCCGGCTACGACGCGGAGTCCTTCGGCGGTGACCTTGCACAGAAGGGGACGGCGGATCGGCTGTTCGACCAGGTCTTGGAGCGGTTCGGCCGCGTCGACGCCCTCATCAACAACGCCGGTCGATCCTGGGCCGTCGAGACACCCGACATCGACGAGAGGCGCACGACCGAACTGCTCGAGCTCAACATGCTGAGCGTCCTCTGGCTGTCCAAGCGGTTCATCGTTCAGGCGCGCGAGCGCGGCGCGGGCGGGGCGATCATCCAGATTTCCTCGACGGCGGGAATTGCGGGCTTCCAGCGCCGCGCGGTCTACTGCGCGACGAAGGCGGCGGTGATCGGATTGACGCGATCCCTCGCGCTGGATCATGCCCGGGACGGGATCCGGGTCAACGCCGTCCTGCCGCACGTGGTCGATACGGAGATGTTCCGCACGGTCGCGACGAAAGCGGACGGCGACGCGTGGCGCGCCGCGATTCCGGCCGGCCGGTTCGCGACCGTCGATGATGTGGCCGCGCTCACTCTGTTTCTGTGCTCGCCGGCAGGATCCTATCTGACCGGCGGGTGCTATCCCGTCGACGGCGGCGCGATGGCCGGTTCCTATGAGGGGTGAAAGCCGGTGACGACGATCATGATGAACCGCGCGCAACCGGAACTCGCCTTCTGGTTGATGACGCCGAACAACGCGGCGTGCGACATCGCGACGATGCTGGGCTTCAGCACCGTCATCATCGACATGGAACACGGCGCGTTCGAGGCGTCGACAGCGGCGCACGCGATCGCCTATTGCAAGGCGCAGCGGCTGACGGTGTTTACGCGCGTTGATTCCCCCCAAAGGGTGCCCGTTCAGCGGGCGCTCGACTTCGGGTCCGACGGAATCATTCTGCCCCAGATTGAGGGCGCGGAGCATGCGCGAGAGGCGACCGCCTACGGAAAGTTCCCGCCGCTCGGAACCCGCGGGTACGGCGGCGGTCGAACCGTCAACTATGTCTCGGCGCCGCCGCATTTCGTCGAGGCGGAGAATCGACGTGTCCGGTGCTGGGTCATGGTCGAGACCGTTCGGGCGCTCGAGGAGGTCGAAGCGATCGCCGAAATCCCGACGGTCGACGGGCTGTTCATCGGCCCGAACGACCTGTCGCTCGCCCGCGGCCGCGGCGAGTATCTCGCCGACGGCCGTGACCACGCGGACATCCGGCGCGTGGCCGAGGCGGCTCGGCGAACGGGCAAGCCGTGGGCGATGCCCGTCGAAAGCCGGATCGATCGTGAGTTCACGCGGTCGCTGGGTATTGCCTTCATGGCGGTCACCGACGATCTGACGGCGCTGCGCCGGGGCATGGAGATCGCCATGCGCGCAGCCCTGGAACACGGTAGCGAGGAGGAGCCGCATGCCCGGGGTTAGTGCCGAGGTCGACACGGAGCGGACGCAGTATATCGGCGGGCAGTGGCGGCGCGGCGAGGGCGCGCCGCTCACGGTGGTCAACCCCGCGACGGAAGCCGTCATCGCCGAGGTCGCCACGGCGACGGCCGCTCAGGTCGGCGCGGCGGTCGCGGCCGCGCGCGGCGCGTCCGCGGCCTGGGCGCGGACGCCGCCGCCCGAGCGGGCGGCCGCGCTGCGTCGGATCGCCGACGCCCTGGAAGCAAACGAGGAGCGCCTGGCCGAGAGCTTGATGGCCGAGATTGGAAAGCCTCGTCGCCGCGCGCACGAGGACGTGCGAAACTCCGCCGCCTATCTCCGGTACATGGCGGAGTGGGACCGGCGCATCGAGGGCGAGATTCCGCCCAGCGACAACGCGAACGAAGCGATCCATCTGTTGCGCGTGCCGCTGGGCGTCGTCGCGGCGATCACCGCCTGGAACTACCCGTTGGATCTGATGATCCGCAAGGTCGCCCCGGCCCTTATCACCGGCAACACCGTGATCGTGAAGCCCACGGAACTGGCGCCCCTCACGACGCTTGCCGCCGTGCGCATCGTTGCTGAGGAGGCCGATCTTCCGCCGGGTGTGTTGAATCTGGTTACCGGAGGCGGCGATGTGGGGCAGGCGCTCGTCGCGCATCCGGGCGTCGACATGATCAGCATGACCGGCCACCGCGACACCGGCAAACGCATCATGGCCGCCGCGGCGGCGAATCTGACCCGCGTGTCGCTCGAACTCGGCGGATCGGCGCCGGCCATCGTTCTGCCCGACGCCGATCTCGATCGAGCCGTCGAGGCCCTCATCTTTTCCCGGTTCGAAAATGCGGGGCAGGTCTGCACGGCCGCGGAACGGATCCTCGTTCACGACGAGGTTCATGATGCCTTCGTCGAGCGCTACGTCGCCGCCGCGGCGCGGCTGCGGGTCGGGTTGCCGGAGGACGATCCGGACCTCGGTCCCCTGGTGAGTCGCGAGCAACGCGAGAAGGTCCGGGCCGCCGTCTCGGCGGCTCGCGCCGGCGGCGCGACGGTGAGGCTCGGCGGCGAGCGGCCGCAAGGGCCTGACTTCGACAAAGGGTTCTGGTTTTCGCCCACCGTGCTGACGGACGTGCCTCTCGACGGATCTTCGTCCTGCGACGAGATCTTCGGGCCCGTTGCGGCGATCTCTCGAGTCGCGGATATCGAGCAGGCCATCGCCGTCGCCAACGGGACGCGGTACGGATTGTCGGCGTTCCTGTTCAGCGAGAGCTACCGCACGGTTATGCAGGTCGCGGATCGGCTCGCCTGCGGGGAGCTTTACATCAACCGAGCCATGGGAGAGGCTCTGCAGGGATTTCACACCGGTCACAAGGAGTCGGGGATCGGCGGCGAGGACGGTCGCCACGGCGTGCTGAAATACACCCAGATCAAGACAGTCTACCACAGCTACCGCTGATCGTCGGCGCTTGCAGCCCAGAAGCCAGACATGGATTGGGACTACGTCATCGTCGGCGGCGGCTCGGCCGGTTGCGTGCTCGCCAACCGTTTGAGCGAGGATGCGTGTAAGCGCGTTTTGCTCCTCGAGGCCGGCGGCTCCGATCGTTCGCCCGTCATCAGGATTCCGGCAGCCACCGATCTTTACGGCGTCGGCAACCCGCGTTGGGACTGGCGCTACGTGACCGAGCCCGACCCGAGCCGCAACGGGCGGCGCGATTTCTGGCCGCGCGGCAAGGTGCTGGGGGGCAGCAGCTCGATCAACGGCATGGTCTACATGCGCGGTCAGCGCAGCGACTACGATCATTGGGCGGCGCTCGGCAACCGCGGGTGGTCCTATGACGAACTCTTGCCGTTCTTTCGGATGAGCGAGGACAACGACGCCGGGGCCGATGCGTTTCGCGGCGTCGGCGGTCCCTTGCGCGTCGAGCGGCTGCGCAGCATCCATCCGGTGGCCGAGTTGTTCATCCAGGCCGGCGTCGCGGCAGGAATTCCGTACAACCCGGACGTCAACGGCGCCACCCAGGAAGGGATCGGTCCGGTTCAGGCGACGCAGCGGCGCGGCCGGCGCTGCAGCGCCGCCGACGCCTATATCCGCCCGGTCCGGTCGCGGCGGAACCTGCGCATAGAGTTGAACGCGCGGGTCACGCGCATCCGCGTGGAAGGCGGCCGCGCCGTCGGGGTCGAGTACCTGCGGGCCGGCCGCAGTGACTTCGCTCGGTGTCGCGGCGAAGTGCTGCTCGCGGGCGGCGCAATCGCTTCGCCCCAGTTGCTCATGCTCTCCGGCATTGGCCCAGGCGTGACCTTGGCGGAGCACGGCATCCCCGTTGTCCGCGATCTGCCCGGCGTCGGCGCGAATCTACAGGATCACGTCGGCGTCTATTTAACCTACGCCGTCGATCTGCCGACCTACAACGACGAGCGCGGCATCCTTCGGACCGTGATTCACGGCCTCAATTGGCTGCTGTTCGGACGCGGTCCGGCAACAACGCCCGGGGCGCACGCGGTGGCATTCGTCCGGAGCGGGCCGGACGTGCCTGACCCTGACCTGCAGATCCACATAACCCCGGTCGGCTACAAGCTGACACCGGACGAACTGGTCATCCTCGACCGCTCGGTCGTCACCGCGATCCCGAACGTCAATCGCCCGGAAAGCCGCGGGCGCGTCACGCTCCGGTCGGCAGACCCGCTGGCGCCACCGATCATCCAGTGCAATCTGCTCGAATCGCCAAGAGATGTTGCGGTGCTGACACAAGGTTGTCGGGTCGTTCGCCGCATCTTCCAAACGCCGCCTCTGGCGCCTCACGTCGTCGAAGAGACGGCTCCGGGACCGCACTGCGAGAGCGACGCCGATTGGGAGTCCTTCCTGCGCGACAATGCGGTAACGATTTTCCATCCGGCCGGAACCTGCCGCATGGGCCGGGATCCCATGGCCGTGGTCGACGACAGGCTGCGGGTGCACGGCATCGTCGGGCTCCGGGTGGTCGATGCGTCGATCATGCCAACGCTTGTCAGCGGCAATATCAACGCGCCGGTGATCGCGATCGCCGAGCGCGCGGCAGATTTCATTCGGAAGGACCGGGAAGCGGCTTGAGGGAAGGTTGCGGGCCGGACGCGCGCTGCCGCGGGACCGGGGCTCGGTGAGGGGAGTGATTCGCTCGGGAACGCGCAGCACCTGCGCGACCAGCCGGCTGGCAGGGATCGGGGCAGTAGATGCGTGTTCGACAATGGGCCAGATCGATCGTTGAGGGGAGGCCATCTTATGTGCGCTGCCTTGCCACCAGCTGCACCAGAATCGCGCCAGAGCCCGGATTCCCACGTCGCCCGCCATGGCCTGGAGTCCCAGCGCACGGGCCGTGCAGCTCGGGCGCCGGGTATCACACGAGAAGCGTCTTGAGATCGAAGGTCGGATCCCGAGCCTGTTCCGGCGTCGGGCTGATGCCCGCGGCCAACAGCTTGCGGCCGACGAGATGATCGGCCGGCTGATTCACCGAATCGACGGCAACGAGAACGCCGGCTCGATACTGAAATACGGAGAACCTCCCGCCTTCGACGGTGCCGCGGACGACCCTTTCGTCGGCGCCGTTTGCCAGGCCCGCCATCTGGAGCTTGGTGTCCCTTTGATCCGACCAGAACCATGGAACCGCGCGAAGAGGCTCCCGCCGTCCAAGCAGCGACTTCGCCGCGATCCTCGCCTGATCGGACGCATTCTGCACCGATTCAAGCCGGACGGCCTTGCCCGCCGCGCCACGCTTGACCGCGGCGCAGTCTCCGGCGGCGACAACGGCATCGTTGCCCGCCCTCATATACTCGTCGACGAGAATGCCGTTGTCGCAAGCGGCGCCGGCGTGCTTGGCAAGCTCGACGTTTGGCACGACTCCGACGCCGACGATCACGGCGGGCGCTTCGATGCGGCGGCCGGCGGTCGTCTCGACCGCCGAAACCAGCCCATCGTTTCCGATGACTTTGCGGAGGCCCTGGCCAAGCAGAACGTCGACGCCCCAGGCCCGGTGCAGGCTCAGGAAATACCGCGACACCTCCGGTGCCACCGCGCGCGCCATGAGCCGATCCGCCAGTTCCAGCAGCGTGACCGATACGCCCATGTCGGACAGCGTGGCAGCGAGCTCGAGGCCGATGAAGCCGCCACCGACGATAACGATGCGGTCCAGGCCGTGGAGTCTGGACCTTATTTGGCGCGCGTCGTCGATGGTGCGAAGATACCGGACCCCGTCCAGTTCCCCTCCCGGGACGGCGAGCCGGCAGGCCCGCGCGCCCGTGGCAATCGCCAGCCGGGTGAACGGGAGCGCGCGCCCGTTGGAGAGTGAAATACGACGCTCCCTAAGATCGATCGCCGTTGCGTGGGTCCCGAGACGCAGCTCGATTCGGTTGGCGCAGTAAAACGTCGCGGGCCTCAACAGCGGCGCCTGATCGGCGTCGGTCTTCAGGAAGGTCTTGGACAGGGGCGGTCGATGGTAGGGCGTCTCGTTCTCGGCGCTGAGCAGCGTGATGGGGCCTTCGTAGCCCTCGGCCCGCAACGCGGCGGCAATTCCCGTGCCGGCGTGTCCGGCGCCGATGATAACGGTGCCCTCATCCATCAGATTTGCCTTTCGGCGACGCGAATCACGGCGCCGTCGAGCTCCTCCGACACCCTGATCTGGCAACTGAGCCGGCTGTTCGGGCGCCGCTCGCTGAGCACCGCGTCGAGCATCTCGGCTTCGGTCGCGGTCGGCGGCGGCAGGAGCGAAAGATAACCCTCGTCGACGTAGACGTGGCAGGTTGCGCAAACGCAGGCGCCACCGCACTCCGCGACGATACCGTCGACGCCGCCGTTGATCGCCCCTTGCATCAAAGTAAGGCCGACCTCCAGATCCAGCTCTCGCCGCGCCCCGGTCGGCTCGATGTAAGTAACCTTCACCATGTGTCTCATTCGGAGCGGCCGACTGCGTTGCCTGATCGATGTGGCGCGCGCCGCCCGGCTATCGCTGTCAAAGGGACCGAAACGGCCGACAGACCCTCAGGCGACGGCCTGGGCCTTGGCCGACGACTTGGGCCAAAAACCTTCGATTCGGGCACCCTTCGCCTCGAGAATGGGGCGGAGCTCCTCGAAGGTTGGCTTGTACCGATAGTACGGAACGCCGGGCATCATGTGGTGGATCAGGTGATAGTTCTGGCCCAGGAGCAGGACGTTCGCGCCCGGCCAAAGAGAGATGCGGGTATCTCGGTAGCGGCCGGTTTCCGTGTGATCGTGATGTGGCGTCCAGGTGAACAGCGTCAGCATGATCGTCTGGCCGAGCCACCACGGCAGGAACCAGAGGACCAACAGCTCATAGGCATACCCGGCCAGGACAAGGCCGACCACGACGGCTGTATTCAATGCGAAGGTGATGAACACATTGCGTGTTTCCGCCCTCGTAAGGCCGAACTTGCGGCACTCGGCGTATAGCTGGAACGGGTTGAAATAGTTGATCAGCGCCTTGGGCAGCCGGACGAAGATCCAGCCCGCAAAGCCACCGCGCGCGTAGATGTCCGGGTCGTCGTCTTCGTTGGCCTTGGCGTGATGGACCATGTGCTGTTTGCGGTGATGGTCCATGAACAGCCACAGCGGAAAGCAGCAAGCAGTCCCCAGCACCGAGTCCACCCAGCGCAGGTGCCTCTTGCGGGAGCTGATGTTGCTGTGCACCGCCTCGTGTACGACCGTGTAGAACGCGTAAATGAACGCCGTATTCAATAGCATAGCGACGGCCAGGGGGATGACGTCGCTGACCGCCAAAAAGCATACGAGCGCAAAACCCGAGAGGAGGCTTATCGCGAGAACGACGGTAGGCCAAGCGAAGTCGGGGGTGTTCCGGCGCCCGATTTCCAACTCGGTCTTCAGCGTCGATTCATTGTGCTGGATGTCCGCCATGGCATGCGCTCCCATTGCTCGAACTCCAATTTGGATCCCATCGCGGCAAATTTGCGCAAACATCGTTCGGCCTTCACCGGATGTCCGACTCCGAGAAAGGCTTGATTGATAATCCAGCCAAAAAACTGGTTTGTCAACCAACATTGGGCTAGGATACGGATTTGGCCGACCGTCCGCTGCGGGCGGAATAGGATAAAGCTTGCAGGATTGGTTCGGCGCCTTTGTCAGGCCACCATTTCGTTGGCCAAAAATCCAATTTCTTGAGTTTACTGCCGATCGCTCCTAGACTGCCCGAAAGCCGGCACCACCGTGGGAGGCTCGATCGTGGAACGTCTCGCCAGGGCGGCCAGCGCAGCCGGGAAGGCCAGCAAGGATCAAATGCGAAAACGTATAAGCGATATCCGCAGGCAGGAGCTTGCCGAGGCGACGCTCCTCACGCTCCAGGAGTACGGTTTCAGCGGAACAACCGTGCAGCGCGTAAGCGAGCGGGCGGGGATGTCTCACGGCTTGGTGCATCATTACTTCAAGACCAAAGCCGACATGATCGAGACGGCCGTGCGGCTGACCAACGCGCGCATCACGGCGGAGGTGATACGGTTGCTCTCCCAAGCGCGCACGCCCCGCGAGCGTCTCGCCGCCGTGATCGAGGGGAATTTTGCCGAGTCGGTCTTCAACCGGGAAATTACGCAGGCGTGGGCCTCCTGCAGCGGCGAGGCCGCGTTCAACGAGCAGTTTGCCCGGATCCTGCGTATGATTCACAGGCGGCTCCTAAGCAACTTGCTTTGGGACCTGAAGAAGCTGCTACCGGTCAAAGAAGCCAACCTGGTCGCGTCGGGCATCGCTATGATGATCGACGGCGCTTGGCTCAAGTGCTCTCTGTCGAGCAAGCCCTTGAGCAGGGAGAAGGCCATGGAGCCGATCTGGCATTACCTCGACTCCCATTTACCGCCCGAGCAGCCCAGGCGGCGCTCCGTACGCCGCGCTCGCAACTGATGGGCGTGCGTTCGGGCTCTTCTGAGCGCCTTCCGACGGGGCGGCCCTAGAGTTTCCGCTCCATTTGGGTTCTGCCGCCGCAAAGTCGGACCACCGCTCTGCGAGCGGGTCTGCCGTGCTCAAGTGGAGCCCGGCGCGAGGTAGCGCGCCGGCAGCTTTTCCGGCGCAGACAGATTTGTCTTCGCCACAGAGTGTTCCTCCAGACGAACGGCGCGAATCCAAGACGGCGAGAACAAGGCCACCGGACCACGCTATTGCATTCCGCAGACGATTCGGTAGATTGGTTGTTCATCCAAGCTACTGGATGACCATACAACTGAACCGAGCGGGCCTTCTGCTTGCGCTCCGATGAGACGGGCGGGCCTGCGCCTCGTTACTCGGTGGGAAGGGAACATATGCCACCGGATCGCGACAGGCCCCGGCGGGCCCGAACGCAAGGAACGGCGCGTCGAATGCGCGTTGTCCGCCATCGTCCAAATGCCTTTGTAGATCAGGATCGGGTCTTTCGCGCCGAGTTTGAAACCAACCGCAAATCACCACACTGGGAGAGTCAGCCATGAAGGGGAGAGGGCTGGGCCTTGGAGTCTTTATGTCGCTTGTCGCCGGGGCCGCTTCGCTCTTGGCGGTCGCAACCAACATTCGCGACGCCGCGTCGGCCGAACTCGGCGACGTCGCGCGCCCGATTAAACTGGCGATCAACGAGTGGACCGGCCAGCATCTGACGACGCACATCGCGGGCCGGATCTTGGAAAAGATGGGCTACAAAGTCGAATACGTCACGGCGGGTTACATCGCCCAGCACATCGCGATCGCCGACGGATCGCTCGATGCGAGCCTCGAGGTCTGGAGCAGCCAAGTCAGCGACGTGTACCACCACGGCATCCAATCCGGAAAGATCGTCGACCTGGGTAGTGTCGGCCTCGAAACCCGGGAAGGCTGGCTGTACCCGAAATATGTCGAGGCGATGTGCCCGGGGCTTCCCGACTGGACGGCGTTGAAGTCCTGTGCCGCGAAGTTCGCCACGCCGGAAACCTTCCCCAATGGACGCATCGTCGCATATCCCGCGGAATGGGGCACGCGGACGGCCGATAGAATCGCGGGACTGGCGCTTCCCTACAAGGCCGTTCCCGCGGGCAGCGAAGGCGCGCTCATAGCCGAGCTGAAAGGAGCGGCGGCGGCGCAGAAGCCGCTGATCATGGAATTTTGGAGCCCTCACTGGGTGCTGGCGGAGGTCGAGGTCGAATGGGTCAATCTCCCGCCCCGTACGGCTGAGTGCGAGGAAACACATGCCTGCGAGTTTCCGCAACCGATCGTGACGAAGGAAGTGCGGGCCGGTTTCGATACGACTTGGCCGGCAGCGTTCGAATTGCTGAAGCAGTACAAGCTGGATGCCGGCGAGCAGATGAGAATGGTGCTCGAGATCGATCAAAAGGGGCGCAGCTTGGAAACGGTGGTTTCGGATTGGCTCGAAAAGCACGAAGCGACATGGAAGGGCTGGATTGAGGCGGCCCGTCGCTGAGCTGGCGGAGCCGCCCGGAGGTGCATCGCGGAAGCCGGGCGGCTCCGCATCCTCTTCGCTGCACCCGCAGGACCAATTCGGGTTTGATCACGCATCTGGAAGGCCAGGATGAGCATCCAAGCCGTTGCGTCACCGCGTAGCGCCCAGATCAAGATTTCGTGTCGCAATCTCTGGAAGATCTATGCGCAGGGCTCCGGGGCCAAGGCGCCGGACGCCGGCACCGATGTCGCGGCGACGGTCGAACGCCTGCGCGCGGATGGAAGCGTGGTCGCCGTCGCTGACGTCAGCTTCGATGTCGGCGAGGGCGAGGTGTTTGTCATCATGGGGCTCTCTGGTTCGGGCAAGTCGACAACTTTGCGGTGCATCGCTCGGCTGATCGAGCCGACCTCCGGCAGTATTCTCTTGGACGGCGTGGACCTGCTGAAAGCTTCCAGGCGCGAACTCGTTGAGATCCGGCGCCACAGGCTCGGAATGGTCTTTCAAAGCTTTGGTCTCATGCCGTATCTCACCGTTCTCGAGAACATCGCATTTCCCTTGAAAGTACAGGGCATCGACGAGCGCAGGCGCTACGCCCGCGCAATGGAGATGATCGAACTGGTGGGACTTCAAGGGCGTGAGAGCGCCTACCCGGCACAGCTGTCCGGCGGCCAGCAGCAACGGGTTGGAATCGCACGCTCGTTGGCGGTGAATCCGGAGGTCTGGCTTCTGGATGAGCCGTTCAGCGCGCTGGACCCGTTGATCCGCCGGCAGATGCAGGACGAGTTCCTGCGGCTGCAGCGGCAGCTTCGCAAGACCATTATCTTCATAACGCACGATATCTTGGAAGCTTTGCGAATCGCCGACCGCATAGCCATCATGCGCGGCGGGCGGATTGAGCAACTGGGCACTCCGGCGGAGATTGTCGTCTCCCCGCAGAACGCCTATGTCGCCGGCTTCACGCGGGACGTGCCAGTCTCTCGGGTTGTTCGTGTGAGCCAGGTCATGGAAGAGGCGCGCCCGCAGCGAGCGAATGGACGCAGCGTGCGCGCCGAGACAATCCTTGCGGATGCCCTGCCGCACTTTCTGGAAACGCAAGCCCCGTTGCCGGTGGTAGATCACAACGGCCTGGTGATCGGGCAGGTGACGTCGGCCGCAATCCTTCGGGCCCTCGCCGGCCGATGGGATGAGGCGAAGCCCCTGCAATGACAAAGTCGGCGATCGACCGCAGGTTCCTCGCGTGGTTGCTCTTCCTTGCGGGGGCGGCGCTTCTGATCTGTGCCAGCCAGACGATGCCCTGGCTGTCGACCTATCCGAAGGCCTGGACGTTGCCGGTCCAGAGCTGGATTCGGGCGATAGCGGAGGCCCTTGTCCCCATACTCGGGAGCGGGGCGAAGGCCTTGTCGTGGGGGCTCGAGGCCGTCATGGAGAGCCTGCGGCGACTGCTCCATTGGATGCCGTGGGCGGCACTGCTGCTTCTGGTCGGTGCGCTTGGCTATCGTGGCGGCGGCTGGCGGCTCGCCATGCTCTCCGCCGTGGCCATGCTCTACATCGCCGTCACCGGTTACTGGCAGCAGGCGATGAACACGCTTGCTCTGGCGGGTCTGGCGGTGCCGCTCTCGGTCGGCATCGGCTTTGGCCTCGGAGTTCTCGGTGCGCGCTCGCGTGCCGCGAATCGGGTGATCCAAGTCATATTGGACTTCATGCAGACGGTGCCGGCGTTCGCCTATTTGCTGCCGATGCTCCTGCTGTTCGGGTTCGGCCCAGTGGTGGGTCTGATCGCAAGCGCCATCTACGCAATCCCGCCGATGGTACGGAACGTCATTTTGGGACTGTCCAGCGTTCCGGACGACGTCCGCGAAGCCGGCGTGATGGGGGGCTGCACGGAGTGGCAGCAGTTCTGGCTGGTCGAGGTCCCCAGCGCCAAGCGCCAGATCATGGTCGGCGTGAACCAAACAATCATGGCGGCCCTCAGCATGGTGATCATTGCGGCGGTGATCGGCGGTTTCAACGACATTGGCTGGGAGGTGCTGAGCGCCATAAACAAGGCGCAGTTCGGGCAGAGCCTTTTCGCGGGCCTCGTAATCGCCCTGATCGCCATGCTCCTTGATCGTCTGAGCATGGCCTTTGCGCTGAGGGCGTCACCGGTAAGAGCGTCGGCACCTCCGTTCAGGAGGAGAGCGAAAGCGGTCTTCGAGGTCGCCGCTGTCGCGTTCCTCGCTCTCGGCGCGATCCAGGCGGTGCCCGCCCTTTCCGTCTATCCCGAGGCCTGGGTGTTTCGTCCGGCCGAGCAGGTGAATGACTTGGTGGGCCACCTCACGGCGACCTATCGGGAGAACTTCGAGGCCTTCAAGATGGCGGTAATGCTGTACGTAATGCTGCCTTTCCGGGCCGGTTTCTGGATGGTCGCGACGCAATTCGGCTGGCCCTTCGCGATCACCCCGTATTTCCAGATTGTTTGTACGCTGCTGGCGGCGGGGGTGGCGGCCCTCAGCTACCGGGCATTCGGTTGGCCGGCGGCGATCGCCGTGGCCATCGTGGCGCTCACCTACTTCTTCGGCACGACGGGCTTGCCGTGGCCGGTGTTGTCCGGCTTCGTTGCCTTGGCGGCGTGGCAGGCGGGCGGTTGGCGGGTGGCCGCGATCGCCGCGGCAACGGTTGCGTTCATTCTCCTCTGCGGCCTTTGGGAGGTTGCCATGCTGTCCCTTTATCTGAGCGGCGTGGCCGTTCTCCTGTGTGCCCTGATAGGCGGGGCAATTGGGATTTGGGCTGCATACAACGACAGGGTTTCGGCGGTGCTGCGGCCGATCAATGACACGCTGCAGACGATGCCGCAGTTCGTGCTCCTGATCCCGGCGTTGATGCTCTACCAGGTTGGTGATCTCACGGCTCTGATCGCGATCATCTTGTATGCGATCGTTCCAATGATCCGTTATACGGAGCACGGGCTGCGGTCGGTGGCCGAAGACGCAATCGACGCCGGCCACATGATGGGCTGCAGTCCCTGGCAGCTCCTCTGGAGCGTACGCCTGCCTCTGGCGATGCCCCAGATCCTGCTGGGGCTGAATCAGACGATCATGTATGCGCTCGCGATGCTTGTCGTGGCCGCACTCGTCGGGACCACGGATCTGGGACAGGAAATCTACATCGCACTCGGCAAGGCGGACGCCGGCCGCGGGATCGCCGCAGGCACCGCAATGGCGCTGATCGCCATAACCGCGGACCGGATTATCCAAGGATGGGTCTGCCGGCGAAGCGCGGCAGCGGCACGGCAGAGCCAGGCCTAGTCATCGCGTGCGGCAGGCCTTCGGCATCAGCGCGAAGCCGGCAAGCTCCACGCGGCCATGGCAATCGATCGAGCGGTTCGGGTAAGAGGCGGGGCAGGGCTTCTGCCGTCCTTCAGCGTCGCGGTCTCCGCAATCATCTCGGGCTTGTTCTGGTTGCCGTTGCGGTTCTTTCAGGAGGGAGGCATCGCCAGCGGCTGGGCCGGCGTTGCCTACTTCACCGCAGCGCTCGCGCTGATCTTGCCGGTTGCGCTCCTGACTGCGGGGCTATCACGTACGAAGTGGCATGGTCTCGTTGTTACCGGCTTCGCGACGGGCGGTTCGATCGCGGCCTATTCCGCGAGCTTCCTGCTGACCGAAGTGGTTCGATCGCTGGTGTTGTTCTACATGATGCCGGTGTGGAGCACGCTGCTTGGCGTTCTCTTCCTGGGGGAGCGACTCACGACGGCTCGGCTCGCCGCTCTCGGGCTCTGCCTTGGCGGAATGCTCTCGATCCTGGGGGCGGATGCGGGCTGGCCCTGGCCGCGCAACGCGGGCGATTGGCTTGCCATTGCTGCCGGCATGTCGTGGGCCTATGGCTCGTTCCGGATCTTCAACTCCCCGGAGGCATCGGCACGCAACCAGACTGTTGCGATGACATCGGGCGGACTGTGCGTCGCGCTCCTGATCGCCGTCCTCCTCCCGGCCGATCTCGTCGGCGAGTTACCGTCGCTCGCCACGTTGAGCGACATGGCCGTGCCGCTTCTGGCCTTCGCGCTGTTCATGGCCTTGCCGATGTGCCTCTTCGCGACCTGGGGCTCGAAGCGCATCGCTCCGGGCCGTGTCGGCCTGCTGTTTACCCTCGAGGTGGTGGTCGGAATCGGGTCTGCCGCCGTGCTGGCCGGAGAGCCGTTCGGCCTGAACGAGGCGCTGGGCTCCGCATTGGTTATCGCAGGGACAATGGTGGAAGTCCTCGGAAGCGGGCCGCGCAACGCTCTGCGGCCTTCGGCGGCCTCGTCTCGGGACGGGTCGTAGGGGAGCACGCGAGGCCGCTCCCTCACGCCCCCGGATTTACCGGATGTCCTGCTGGGTGAAATCGATGACGATGCGGCCTTCGACCTCTCCGCGGGAGAGCCTGTCCAGCGCGTCGTTGACGTTCCGAAGGGCAACGCGCTCGATCGGAATGGACAGGCTCCGAAAGCTCGCCAATGCAAGGAGATCTTGGAGTTCCTGTCGCGTGCCGACGCTCGTCCCGGTGATGCGCGCGCCGGAAACGGTCAACCATTCCAGGCTCAGGTCGACGGGTTGGGAAACCATTGCGACGGAGATGATCCATCCGCGCGGATTGATCGCCTTGACGATCGTGTCCCAGACCGCCGCGCTGGGCGCGAAGTTGACGCACGCGTCGGCGCCGCCGAGGTCACGTATCTTAGCGCCGGCATCGTCCTGCGCGAGGAAGACATGGTCCGCGCCAAGCGCCTTGGCGCGACGAAGCTTTCCTTCGCTGGAGTCGACGGCGATCACCTTCACTCCCGCCATCTTCGCCAGTTGAATTCCGTACTGGCCCAAGCCGCCACAGCCGATGATCACGCATGTCTTGCCGGGCTCCAGTTCCGCCTTTCGAAGACCGCCGTAGGCGGTGACGCCTGCGCAGAGCAGCGGCGCGGCGTCGGCGGGGTCGAGCGCCGGAGGGACTTCGGCGGCGAACCGCTCCTGGATGACCGCATACTCGGCGTAGCCGCCGTTAACGTTGTAGCCGTGCGCCCGATGGGTCGCGCAGAACGACTCCCATCCCGTCAGGCATTCGCGGCAACTCCCGCAGGTGTCGTGAAGCCACGGAACGCCGACCCGGGTTCCCTCGGGAATTCGAGTCGCACCGGCCCCCCGCGCGACGACGCGTCCGATGCCCTCATGTCCCAGGATGAGCGGCTCCGGCGCACCGTCCGGGAGTGCCGCCGCATTCAGGACGTGCAGGTCGGTATGGCAGATCCCGCAGGCCTCCAGCTTCACCAGAAGCTCGCCGGGCCCAGGCGCGGGAATCGGAACCTCCCGCACATCCAAAGGGGTGCCCGGCGCCGCCAGAACGGCCGCCCACATCGTCTTCGGCATCGGCTCTCAACCTCTCCGCATATTATTGTATGAATAACCAATATATTGGTTTATTATCCACTATTCCGGGAGATGATCAAGCAGCAGCGCCCGAAACGCTCCGCACGGAGGGCGTCGCGACGCGCCGAAGTGGATCTCGCGGAAATTCGGATGGTGATTCCATGCAGCAGTTAAGAATAGATCTCTCACGCTTGCTCCGCCCGCGCTCGATCGCGGTGTTCGGTGGCAGGGAAGCCGAGGAGGTGGTGCAGCAGTGCCAGCGCATGAACTTTGGCGGACCGATCTGGCCAGTTCACCCCAAGCGGGAGCAGGTCGGTGGCCTGCGCTGCTACCGCAGCGTCGCGGATCTGCCACAGGTGCCGGATGCCGCGTTCATCGGCGTCAACCGGCACCTCACGATCGACATCGTCCGTGAACTTGCCACCCGCGGCGCAGGCGGCGCCATTGCTTATGCCTCGGGGTTCGGGGAGGTCGCGGACGGCGTGGAACTGCAATCGGCGCTGATCGAGGCATCCGGCCAGATGCCGGTCATCGGCCCCAACTGCTACGGATTCATCAACTACTTCGACGGTGCCCTATTGTGGCCGGATCAGCACGGCGGTCAACGCACCCGCAGAGGCGTCGCGATCCTGACGCAAAGCAGCAACATCGCGATCAATCTCACGATGCAGCGCCGCGCGTTGCCGATCGGCTACGTCATGGCACTGGGCAACCAGGCAAAGCTCGGCCTATCCGACTGCATGGGCGCGCTGATTGACGATGGTCGCGTGACGGCTATCGGCCTTCACATCGAGGGAATCGACGATCCCGGCAAGTTCGAGCGAGTTGCCTTCCGCGCTCTCGAGCGCCGCATACCGATCGTTGCGCTGAAGGTCGGCCGCTCGCAGGCAGGGGCCCGGCTGACCCTCAGCCACACGGCCTCCCTCGCCGGCGTCGACGCCGTGGTAGACGCGTTCCTCCGCCGCTGCGGCGTTGCCCGCGTCCACTCGCTCACCGCGTTCATCGAGACGCTCAAGCTTCTCCACTGTCACGGCCCGCTGCCCGGAAACGCGATCGCCAGCATGAGCTGCTCGGGCGGCGAGGCGACACTGATGGCTGACGCTGCGGAGGGGCGTTCCGTTGTGTTCCGCGATCTGTCCGATGCGGAAGTCACGGCCATCAAGTCGACGCTGTCAGACCTCGTGACGGTTTCGAACCCGCTCGACTATCACACCTTCATCTGGGGTGACCGGCCGCGGATGGCGGCCACGTTCTCGGCCATGATGGGCTGCGGTTTCGATCTGACGATGTTGGTTCTCGACTATCCGCGTTCGGACCGGTGCGACCCGACGGTCTGGGAGGCCGCCGCCGGCGCGATGGTCGATGCCGCGAGGAAAACGGGCGCAAAGGCGGCCGTCGTCGCGACGCTGCCGGAATGTCTGCCGGAGGCCGACGCGCAGCGATACATGGAGGAAGGGATTGCACCCCTGATGGGAATCGAGGATGCGCTTACCGCCGCGGAGGCGGCGGCGCAGATCGGCGCAGCGCTGCGTCGGCCCCGTCCGGCGGCCAGCGCCAGAGCGCTTGGTCCCGCCGGGGCGGGCGAGGTCGTCGACGAAGCGCGATCGAAGGCGCTTCTCGCCGGTTACGGCCTGACGGTGCCGGAGGGACGGCTCGTGACCTCGGCCACGGAGGGCGCCGAGGCGGCCGAGGAACTCGGGTTCCCGGTGGTCGTCAAGGCGGTGGGGCCTGCGATCCAGCACAAGACCGAGCTTGGCGCCGTTGCGATCGGCCTCGGCGACAAGGTGGCCGTGCGCGGCGCGATCGACCGGATGTCGGCTCTCAGCGACACCTTCCTCGTCGAGCGCATGATCGGGGACTGCGTCGCGGAGCTTATCGTCGGGGCAAATCGTGATCCGCGGATCGGTCCGTATCTCGTCGTCGGCTCGGGAGGTGTCCTCGTCGAACTCGTGAAGGACCGGAGAATCCTGCTGTTGCCGGCGACGCGCGACGAAATTCTGGAAGCGGTCATGTCTTTGCGGGCCGCCCGCCTGCTGGAGGGTTTCCGCGGCGGAGCAAGGGGGGATATAGCGGGGGCGGTCGGCGCCGTGGAGGCCATCGCGCGATTCGTCGAGGATTACGCCGAGCGCGTCGCCGAACTCGACGTCAACCCGCTCATGGTACGGCGCGATGGCCTCGGGGCCGTCGCGGTCGACGCGTTGATCAAGATGGCTTAAGCGGCGGACGCCGACCCGCTGCCGGGGCCGGGGGCTGCCCGCGCGCCGGGCAATGCTCGATGGCCTCGCATAGAAAGGTCAGATCAGCATGGTGGAATAAGAGGGGTTGACCTCTCCGCATGGAAACCGCCCACCCAGTTGGAGTTCGAGCAGCGGCATTATGCGGAAGTTCGTAACGCACCACGGCTCGAGCCATCTCGTTTTGCCTTCGCGCTCTTCCGTTTCGCGATCGTCTTCGAGGGCGCCGCTGCACGCGCGCGGGCTGGAAGCGCAGCCGATAAGAGTGCCTCCGGTGTTGGTTATCTGTCGAAGGTGTTCGCCGAGCGCGCGATGGATCCGGTCGGGTCGCGGCCTGAGGCGCCGAGACAAAGAGCGGAGCATTACAGAAATGGTGCTGAAAGGAGAATTTCCGAGATGAGCCTGGAGCAAGCGAAGTTGCTGGACAAGGCGGGGTGGCAGCGTCGGGCGGAGGCGCTCGAGCCGGAGACGCGGAACTTCATCGACGGCGCGTTCGTCGGGGCGAAGGACGGGCGGACCTTCGAGGCGGTCAACCCGGCGACCGGCGCGGTCGTCGCGGCGGTCGCCCGCA